>NBJMC04201__coassemble_432_pt1 | contig 35729 bp, 33 predicted proteins | sample NBJMC04201__metabat2_high_PE_014 | metagenome-assembled genome bin NBJMC04201 | reverse complement strand
TACTATATGCATGACAATGTTTAAAGGCAGAAAACGGATATTTGCGGAAGAACCCCCGGATGGATACTGTCTGCCCGAAAATGGCATAAGCTCCGGATCCAGCGTAAGCTGGAGACCTGTTTTTTTCAGCCATTCTTTGTCATACTCAAAAGAATAGGACTCACCGCCTTTGATAACATTTACATAAAGGCTTCCCATAAAGACCGGTTGCTCCGAACTGAAATCATCATAAACAAAGATAGTTTTCTGATTTGCCGCCATTATTCACTCCTCCTCGGTGCCCGTTTTCTTGTGATCAAATTCAGATCCTGAAGCTGTCTTCCCAGTTCATCATCTTTCGCGACAAGAAGAAAATCTTTATCAAGATTGTTTAAAGCATGCAAAACAGCTGCATAGATCCCCATAGCTACAGAGGGATCGCCCTTTTCGACTTTCCACAGAGTAGAACGGCTGATCCCGGCACGTTCTGCCACCAGTTCAGCTGACAGACTGCGTCTGAGTCTTGCAAGCTTGATCTGTTCACCCATGGTCTTTAGTATTTCTTCAGTTCCCGGAAGTATATTATATGCAGCTTTTTTCATTTTCATCCTCTCCTCATAATGTTTATTATTTTATACAATTTTTGCTATCTTGTCAATATTAGAAAACATTATAATAGAGATTCCTATAAAAAAGGACGCTTTCTGAAATCTTCTTTCAAAAAGCGTCCTGATATTCTGATATTATTTTTTAATACAACTTCGCCCCTGCCGGGATACCATCATCCACCATCAGAAGATTCAGTCCCTCATGACCGTCGTACTCATATACCGCACTGATCAGCATACCGCAGGAATCGATTCCCATCATCTTTCTGGGCGGCAGGTTGGTGATCGCGATGCAGGTCTTTCCTACCAGCTCTTCCGGCTCATAATAATCATGGATGCCGCTTAAGATCACACGGTCAACGCCGCTTCCGTCATCCAGTGTGAACTGCAGAAGCTTTTTGCTCTTCGGCACTGCCTCGCAGGCTTTCACCTTCACAACACGGAAATCAGACTTGCTGAAAGTATCGAAGTCCACAAAATCCTCAAACAGCGGCTCGATCTTCACCTTGGAGAGATCAAGCTTCACAGAAGAAGCCGAAACTGCCGCGTCTGCGCCGGCGGAAACAGTATTTTCCGCTTTTCCCGCCTTTTTGCTGTCGGAACCGCCCAGACTCTTCATCGTCGGGAAGGCCAGCACATCACGTATGGCTGCGGAATCTGTGAGCAGCATCACCATACGGTCGATACCGAATCCGATTCCTCCCGTGGGCGGCATGCCTACTTCCAGAGCGTTCAGGAAGTCTTCGTCTGTGGTATTGGCTTCCTCGTCGCCCTGAGCCAGCTGTTCCTCCTGTGCTTTGAAACGCTCTCTCTGGTCAATGGGATCGTTCAGCTCGGAGTAGGCGTTCGCCATTTCCCAGCCGTTCATGAAGAACTCGAAACGCTCCACATATTCCGGATTTTCCGGTTTCTTCTTGGTAAGAGGAGAGATCTCAATCGGATGATCCATCAGGAATGTAGGCTGGATCAGATGTTCCTCCACATAAGTCTCAAAGAAGAGGTTCAGGATATCGCCCTTCTTGTGACGCTCCTCGAACTCGATATTGTGCGCTTTGGCAAGCTCTCTCGCCTGCTCCAGCGTCTCCACTTCATTCCAGTCAACCCCGGCATATTTCTTCACAGCGTCAACCATGGTGATACGCTCGAAAGGCTTGCCGAGATCCATCTCCACGCCGTTGTATACGATCTTCGTGGTTCCCAGGACTTCCTGTGCCACGAAGCGGTACAGGTTCTCTGTAAGATCCATCATGCCGTTGTAGTCTGTATACGCCTGATAAAGCTCCATCAGGGTAAATTCCGGATTGTGACGGGTGTCAAGACCTTCGTTCCGGAATACACGTCCGATCTCATATACTCTCTCCAGACCGCCTACGATCAGTCTCTTAAGATAAAGCTCAAGAGAAATACGAAGCTTCAGATCCTCGTCCAGAGCGTTGAAATGTGTCTCAAAAGGACGGGCCGCGGCGCCGCCGGCGTTTGACACCAGCATGGGAGTCTCCACTTCCATGAAGCCCTGTCCGTCAAGATATCTGCGGATCGCGCTGATGATTTTGGAACGCTTGATAAAGGTATCTTTTACTTCCGGGTTCATGATCAGATCCACATATCTCTGGCGGTAGCGGAGATCTGTGTTGGTCAGGCCGTGGAATTTCTCCGGAAGCACCTGAAGGCTCTTGGACAGAAGAGTGATCTCGGAAGCATGGATGGAGATCTCTCCTGTTTTCGTCCGGAATACCTGGCCCTTTACGCCGATGATATCGCCCACGTCCAGTTTCTTGAAATCTTTATATGCTTCTTCGCCCAGACTGTCTCTTGCCACATAGGACTGAATGGTTCCCTTCAGATCCTGCACATGACAGAAAGAAGCCTTTCCCATGACACGCTTGGACATCATACGTCCTGCCACGGTTACTGTCTGATCCTCCAGCTCTTCGAAATGGTCTTTGATATCCTGGCTGTGATGTGATACTTCATATTTTACGATTTTGAAGGGATCTCTCCCGCTTGCCTGAAGCTCGGAGAGCTTCTCCCGGCGTACCTTCAGGATCTGGTTCAGATCCTGCTCCTGCTTCTTCTGCTCTGCCACTTTCGTGCCTCCTTAATTTTATTCATTTTCTGAAGACAGCGCCGGAGCACAGGGGAATCCTCTCCTCCGCGCGGCGGCGCTGCTCTTAGCTTTCCACTCTTAATCGGTGCCGCTCTTATCCGGCCTTACGGATCAGATGTTTCTCTGGATCTCAAGCACCTTATACTTCATGATACCGGCGGGCATCTCCACTTCAACCACATCTCCTGTATGAGCGCCCATAAGAGCCTTGCCTACCGGAGATTCATTGGAGATCTTGCCTTCCAGGCTGTTGGCCTCTGTAGATCCTACGATCTTCAGTTCCATATCCTCATCGAAATCGTAGTCGTAAACCTTCACCTTGCAGCCAACACTGATCCGGTCCAGATCAACCTCATCTTCAACCACGACTTCCGCATTCTTCAGTATTTTCTCAATTTCTTCAATTCGTGCCTCGATATCTCTCTGTTCGTCTTTCGCTGCGTCGTACTCGGCATTCTCGGAAAGGTCTCCCTGCTCTCTGGCTTCCTTGATCTTCTCCGCTACTTCTTTTCTTTTTACCACTTTCAAGTCATGCAGCTCTTCCTCTAATTTCTGAAGTCCTGCATAAGTCAGTAAGTTCTTCTTTTCTTCCATAATACCTTACTCCCTTTCAAAATACAGATGAGACATCTGATATTCACAATTCATGTATTATACCGAAAACACCGCCTGTTGTCAAGCGTTAAACCGCTCCAGAAGCCTTTCCAGCTCCCCGTACGAAGAGATAAGATTCGACTCTCTCCGGATCCCCGCGCTGTGCCTCATTCCCGCCGTATACCAGGCCACATGCTTGCGCATTTCCCGGATCCCTGTGTACTCTCCTTTTTTCTCGATCTGCATCCTGGCGTGACGGAGTATTTCTTCCTTCAGCTCCTCCAGAGACGGTCCGGGAAGAAGCTCTCCCGTGGCAAAATAATGGTTCATCTCCCGGAAGATCCAGGGATTTCCCCGCACTGCCCGGCCGATCATCACCGCGTCGCAGCCGGTCTCCCGGAACATGGCTTCCGCCTTCTCCGGAGAATCCACATCTCCGTTGCCGATCACCGGAACAGAGACCGCCTCTTTGATCCTGCGGATCGTCTCCCAGTCCGCCCGGCCGGAATAATACTGCTGCCGGGTACGCCCGTGGACGGCTATGGCGGCCGCTCCGGCGTCCTCCATGATTCTGGCGATCTCCACCGGGTCAACGTCGGCTCCTTCGAATCCGATCCTCATCTTCGCAGTGACAGGCTTCCTGACAGCGCCGGAAACCGCTTTAATGATCTCCCGGATCAGCGCCGGGTCTTTCAGAAGGGCGGAACCCTCGCCGTTGTTTACCACCTTCGGCACCGGGCATCCCATATTAATGTCAAGGATATCGAAAGGCTGGTCCTCTATGCTCTTCGCCACTTCTCCCATCAGCTCCGGCTCGCTGCCGAAAAGCTGCAGCGCCACCGGATGCTCTTTCGGATCTGTCTCCATCAGGGAAACAGTGTTTCTGTTATGGTAGGAGATCGCCTTGGCGCTGACCATCTCCGTATAGAGAAGGCCCGCTCCCTGCTCTTTGCAGAGCAGACGGAATGGCAGATCCGTAATCCCCGCCATGGGAGCCAGCACAAAGGGATTCTCAATCTCCACACTGCCGATTTTCCACTTTCCCTTCATGCCTCAGTCTCCGTTATCCACATTTTTCTCCACTTCTTCGGGAATATCCCCCAGGAAAAATACTCTGTAGTACATTTCCAGCGCTTCCAGAAGCTCTCTCTTCTCTGTCTGCAGTTTCTTGATCCTCAGCACGCTGCCAATCTCATCGTACATGGCGTCCGCGTCCAGCGCCTCTGTCTTAAACTGAAGGCTTCCGTTCTCGTCGAACTCCAGCGTGAGGATCCCGCCGATCTCCTCGGTATAAAGGACGCACATGATCTGCAGTTCTTTTTTTACCGCCTCCGGCAGCGAATCGAAATCCTGATTAAAATAATATTTTTGCTCATAGGCGCTGGCGCCGCAGAGCACAACTTTGTCCTGATACATATTTTACTCCTCTCAGACGTAACTATACAGACCCCGCACGGACACTTCTCCGCCCCGGACTTCCCGGATCTCCCCGGTTTTCGTCCGCACAAGAAGCCCCCCTGTGCTGCTGATCCCGAGAGCCGTTCCCTCGAAGGGATTCTGCCTGTCAAGGACCCGCACCGGCCTGTCTCTGTTGGAGAGAAGCCTGTTGTAATCCTCCAGCATGCCGCCAAGATCGCAGGTACGGACGAATTTCTCATAGTATTGCTCGAAATTCTCCAGCACACCGGCGATCAGCCGGTTTCTGTCCGTATATTTTCCGGTTTCCAGATACATGGACGTCGCCTTGTCCGCAAGCTCCTCCGGAAAACTCTCTGTATTTACATTGATCCCCACGCCGACGACCACTTCCCGGATCTTCCCGTTCTCCAGCCCCATCTCCGTAAGGATCCCGCAGAGCTTCCGTCCGGAGGCCACAATATCATTGGGCCATTTGATGGATACGTCAATATCGGAATCCCCGATAGCGCGGGCTGCGCTCAGCCCCATCACCAGCGTAAGCATGGACGCGTACTGCGGTTCAAAAGAGGGGCGCAGAAGAAGGGACATCATCACCGAACTTCCTTCCGGCGCTTTCCATATCCGTCCCAGCCTTCCTTTTCCCGCAGACTGAAATTCTGCCGCCGCGAGGGTTCCGTGGGGAGCCCCCTGCCGTGACAGCTGTTTTGCCCATTCATTTGTAGAATCTGTTTCTTTTACAAAATGGACGGTTTTGCCCGCCCATTTTGTATGTACTGCTTCTGTAATTGTATTCTGATCGTACATATCTGATTCCATTATTCCGGCATTCCCAGAGTGGCAGCCATCACTGCCTTAATGGTGTGCATACGGTTCTCCGCCTCGTCAAATACAAGAGACTGCGGGGATTCAAACACCTCGTCCGTCACTTCCATATCGGTAAGGTGGAAACGTTCTCCCATCTCTTTGCCGATCTTTGTCTTCAGGTCATGGAAGGAAGGCAGGCAGTGCAGGAAAATCGAGTTCTCCCCTGCGTTTTTCATCACCTCAGCCGTTACCTTGTAGGGCGTCAGATCATGGATCCTCTCTTCCCACACTTCGTCCGGTTCGCCCATGGAAACCCATACGTCTGTATAGATCACATCCGCGTTCTTGGTTCCCTCTTTCACATCTTCTGTGAGAGTGACGGTTCCGCCGGATTCCTCAGCCCAGCCGCGGCAGAGAGCAACCAGTTCCTCGTTGGGGAAGTATTTCTTCGTCGTGCAGGCTGTGAAATGCATTCCCAGCTTCGCGCAGGCGATCATCAGAGAATTCCCCATATTGTAGCGGGCGTCTCCCATATATACAAGGCTGATGCCCTTAAGTTTCCCAAAATGCTCTCTGATCGTAAGCATATCCGCCAGCATCTGTGTGGGATGATATTCATTGGTAAGACCGTTCCATACGGGAACTCCCGCGTATTTCGCAAGTTCCTCCACGATCTCCTGTCCGAAACCGCGGTACTCGATACCGTCGTACATTCTTCCCAGGACTCTGGCGGTATCCGCGATACTCTCCTTCTTGCCGATCTGGGATCCTGACGGATCCAGATAAGTGGTTCCCATTCCCAGGTCATGAGCCGCCACTTCAAAAGCGCAGCGGGTTCTTGTGCTTGTTTTTTCAAAAATCAGGGCAACATTTTTGCCTTTGTGGTATTCATGGGATTCTCCGCTTTTTTTCTTTGCCTTTAATTTTGCGGAAAGATCCAGAAGATAAGTGATCTCCTCCGGTGTAAAGTCCTTCAGTGTCAGGAAATTCCGTCCTTTTAAGTTCATAATAATCTCTCCTCTTATTTCAGCGAAAGGCAGCGATTGCGCCGCCTCCGCATATTTTCCTCTTACTGTTCCGTCTTGTTCTCAGTAACGATCTCCTTCAGGGAGGACGCCAGACCGGCCACGCCCTGGATCTCAGACGGGATAATGATCTTCGTGGCTTTGCCGTCCGCAGCTTTCATGAAGGCCTCCAGGCTCTTCAGCGTCAGCACCGCCTTGTCCGCTCCCGCCTCGCGGATCATGCGGATACCTTCCGCATTGGCGTTCTGCACCTTCAGAACAGCCTCCGCCTGGCCTTCCGCCTCTTTGATCATACGCTCCTTCTGCGCTTCCGCACGGAGGATTGCCGCCTGCTTCTCAGCCTCCGCGTCAAGGATCGCGGACTGTTTCTTACCTTCCGCCACAAGGATGGTGGAACGCTTCTCGCCTTCCGCGATCAGGATCGCCTCACGGCGCTCACGCTCCGCCTTCATCTGCTTCTCCATAGCGTCCTGGATGGCCGCCGGAGGAATGATGTTTTTCAGCTCCACGCGGTTGACCTTGATACCCCAGGGATCTGTGGCAACGTCAAGAGACGCGCGCATCTTGGTGTTGATTACCTCGCGGGAGGTGAGAGTCTCGTCCAACTCCATATCGCCGATGATATTCCGGAGAGTGGTAGCCGACAGATTCTCAATAGCCATGATGGGATTCTCCACGCCGTAGGCAAACAGCTTGGGATCCGTGATCTGGAAAAACACCACCGTATCGATCTGCATAGTTACGTTATCCTTGGTAATAACAGGCTGGGGCGGAAAATCTACAACCTGCTCTTTCAGATTGACCTTACGGGCAACACGCTCGATAAAAGGCACCTTGAAATGAATTCCCGTATTCCATGTGGTCCGGTACGCGCCGAGTCTCTCCAGGACAACCGCGTACGCCTGCGGCACGATCCTGATACAGGACGCCAGGATCCACAGCGCCAGAATACAGATAATGATAACAAAAATAAGTCCACCCATGATTTAACCCTCCTTTTCTTCCTCTACGATCAGTTTGACACCCTCTATTTCTCTGATCACAACTATGGTCTTCTCCGGAATGACGCTGTCGTCATTCTCTGTCCTTGCCATCCACTCCAGATCATTGATCTTCACCTGTCCCGTCTGCGCAAGGTTATTGATCTCCTGGATCACAACGGCCTTCTTCCCGATCAGGCTGTCGGCGTTCGTGTGGGAAACCTTACGGTTCATATATTTCACCGCCACCGGCCTGGTGAAGATCAGAAGCACCAGCGATACCGCCAGGAAAAGTATCCACTGCACGATCTCCCCGGCTCCCAGCCAGGAAGCAACCGCGGCCACAAGCGCTCCTCCCGCAAACCAGATCGTCGTCAGCCCTACGGTAACCGCCTCGATCACCAGAAGGACAGCGACCAGTACCAGCCATGCTATCGGTCCCATTGCAAACTCCATAATATCCCTCCTGTCACTTCCCCGTCCGCCGCTGACGCGCCGCCTCGTACATCAGGATCCCCGCTGCCATGGCGGCGTTCAGAGATTCCACCTGTCCTTCCATGGGAATACGGATCAGGCAGTCCGCCGCTTCCGCGGCCTCTTCCGTAAGACCCTTTCCCTCGTTGCCGATGAGGAAGGCGCTTCCTCCCTGATAGGATTCCTCATAGTACTGATTTCTACCCTGTAAATGAGCGGCAAAAAAACGGATTCCTCTTCCCTTAAGCATTTCCTTCAGGGAAGGCACATCCTCCACATAGAAAAAAGGCACCCTGTATATGGATCCCATTGTACCCCGGATCACCTTGGGATTTGTAATATCCACACAGGTTCTGGTGAGGAAGATCCCGCTGACTCCCGCTCCCTCTCCTGTCCGCAGGATTGTTCCCGCGTTGCCGGGATCCTGCAGATCCTCCAGGATCATAAGAAGCGGGTTCTTTTTCCGCAGAAGATCCTCCATATCATAGGACGGGGACCGCAGAACGGTCAGTATCCCCTGCGGTGTCTGCGTGTCGCACATCTGACGGAAGACCGTATCGGAAACCGTCTCCATGGGAAACCTCTGTACCCGGGCCATCAGCTCCTCGTCCTTCTCTATGGTTTCGGAGACATACACTTTCTCCACCCAGTCCGCCGGCGCCTCCAGGAACATCTTCCTTCCTTCCGCGGTAAAAAGCTTCTGTACTCTCCGCTCTTTTGCCTTCTGGTTCAGTTGGATAATATTCCGGATCTGCGGATTCTTAAGGCTTGTGATCATGGATGCTCCTTTATACATAACGGAGACCGCCTGACGGTGGTCTCCTGTAAAGATTTTGTCTGTCCTGCATTCCTGCCGGAAATGCCATTATTTTTTATAATTGTGAGAAAGGGAATTGCATACCTCCCACATGTAGGGAGATACGTCTTTCTTCATAGCAAGCGCTTCATTGATATCAAAGTCCATAAATTCACCGTGACGGTATCCTACGACACGGCAGGTCTTGCCCTGAACAAGAAGATCCACGGCAAGTGCTCCCATCATGGACGCGTATACACGGTCCTTGCAGGTAGGACTTCCGCCACGCTGCATGTGTCCCAGTATGGTTGCGCGGGTCTCGATTCCCGTAGCCGCCTCAATACGTTTCGCCATGGCTTCGGAATGGCCGATACCCTCGGCGTTGATAATGATATGATGTTTCTTGCCCGCCTTACGGCTTGCGATGATATTGTTGATCAGCTTCTGCTCGTCATAATCGTATTTCTCCGGGATCAGCACGTCCTCAGCGCCGTTGGCGATACCGCACCACATAGCCAGATAACCGGCGTTGCGGCCCATTACCTCAATGATACTGCAGCGCTCATGGGAAGTGGAAGTATCACGCACCTTGTCGATCGCCTCCATAGCCGTATTCACAGCCGTGTCAAATCCGATGGTGTACTCTGTACAGGCAATATCAAGGTCTATGGTACCGGGAACTCCGATGGTATTGATACCCAGATTGGCCAGCTTCTGCGCGCCTGCAAAAGAACCGTCTCCACCGATGACAACCAGGCCCTCGATCCCGTGTTTCCTGCAGACTTCGGCTCCTCTCTCCTGTCCTTCCGGCGTGCGGAACTCCGCGCACCTTGCGGTATACAGGATCGTACCGCCTCTCTGGATGGTATCAGATACGTCTTTGGCAGTCATATCTATGATCTCTTCATTTAACAGTCCGTTATATCCTTTATAAATACCTTTTACATTCAGGCCGCTGCTGAGACCTCTCCGGACAACCGCACGGATCGCGGCATTCATTCCCGGGGCATCCCCGCCGCTGGTCAGCACGCCGATGGTTTTTATCTTCTTTTCTGCCATGATTCCATTCCTCCATATTCTGATCCTCTGTCAGGAAACAGAAGACCGACACTAATCTGTTCCACACATATTCGGTTATAGTTTAAAGCATTTTCAGAAGTTTTTCAATACTCTTTGCACAACTTTAACATTGGACTCCCCATATTTTTTCCTCAGTCCTTCCATCCAGGAATCGCTGATCTTAACATGGAAAGCTGCGGGAAGTCTCTTCATGGCGTTCACATCCTTCAGGTAGATCACAACGCTGTCATGTCCGGGATTCCCTCTTAAATATTCCATCAGCTCCTGCTCGCTGCCGCCGTAGTCCTCCCTGTCTCTGAACTGGATCCACAGTTCTCTCGGCATATCGTCAAAAGCTCTCACTTTTTCCAGGATCAGTTTGCTGGCCTTTTCGTCCTCCGCACTGACGCGTCCCTGGATAAAGATCCTCGCCTCGTCCTGCAGAAGCGTGTTCCACTTTTCATAGTCTCTGGGGAAAACAACGACCTCCACCGTTCCCACCAGATCTTCTATGGTAAGAAAAGCCATCACCTTGTTATTCTTTGTATATTTGATGGTTTTATCCGCGATCATACCGCCTATGATCACTTTCTGCCCGTCGCGGACTTTGGGGATCCCGCTGTCCTCCTCCGGCTGGAAATCCGTGGTCTTCGCGGTTATCATCTTTTCCATGATATCTCTGCACTGTTCCAGAGGATGTCCGCTGAGATAGATTCCCAGAACTTCTTTCTCGAAAGCCAGCAGCGTGTCCTTGTCATACTCGTCCACATCCGGCATCCGGATCTCGAAATCCTTCTTCACATCATCTCCCGCCAGATCAAAAAGGCTGAGCTGTCCGGCAACTGTATTCTTCTTCTCCTGGGCGGCGCTGTCCACGATCTGACCGTAAACTGTCATCTTCTGCCTGCGGTTCCCCTCCAGACAGTCCAGCGCTCCCGATTTGATAAAGTTCTCTATGGCTCTTTTATTGACCGTTCCCGCAAGCCTCTCCACAAAATCTTTCAGGGAAAGGAAAGGACCTCTGTCCTCTCTTTCTTTTACCAGAGCTTCGATCACCGGCCTTCCCACGCTTTTGATAGCGGAAAGTCCGTAGCGGATACCGTTTCCGTCAACAGAAAATCCATAATTCCCCCGGTTCACATCCGGCGGGAGGATCGGGATTCCCATCTGACGGCATACAAGGATATATTCCGCCACCTTACTTGGCATTTCGATTACGGACGTCATCAGCGCGGCCATGAATTCCACCGGATAATAGTATTTCAGAAAAGCGGTCTGATAGGAAACCACCGCGTAAGCCGCCGCATGGGATTTATTGAAGGCGTACTTGGCGAAATCGATCATCTCATCATAAATCTTATTCGCCACTTTCTCGGGAATTCCATTGGCGATACATCCGGGAACTCCTTCTTCCTCGTTGCCGTAAACGAAGTTCTGACGCTCTTTCTCCATCACAGAGGCTTTCTTCTTGGACATGGCGCGGCGCACCAGGTCGCTTCGCCCCAGTGTATATCCCGCCAGATTACGCACGATCTGCATAACCTGTTCCTGATACACGATGCACCCGTAGGTGGGCTTCAGGATCGGCTCCAGCTGAGGACAGTCGTACCGGATGGTATCCGGCCGGTTCTTACCCCGGATATACTGGGGAATGAAATCCATGGGGCCGGGACGGTAAAGGGAGATTCCCGCGATCACGTCCTCCAGGCTCTGCGGTTTCAGTTCTTTCATAAAGCTTTTCATTCCCGCGCTCTCAAGCTGGAACACGCCGTCGGTGCGGCCGGTTCCCAGAGAGTCCAGAACTTTTCTGTCGTTAAGATCTATTTTACGGATATCCAGACGGATCCCCCGGTTCTGTTCCACCAGGTGCACCGCGTTCTGGATCACCGTCAGCGTTCTCAGTCCCAGGAAATCCATCTTCAGAAGCCCCAGCTCCTCCAGGGTGGTCATGGTAAACTGTGTGGTGATGGATCCGTCCTGGGCGCGGGACAGGGGAACATATTCGTCCACGGCTTTCTGGCTGATCACCACGCCGGCGGCGTGCATGGACGTATGGCGGGGAAGCCCTTCCAGACGCCTTGCCGTATCGATCAGCCTGCGGATATCCTCCTGCTCTTCATAGGCCTTCTTAAGCTCCGGATTCATCTCCAGCGCCCTGTCGATGGTGATATTCAGTTCCTGTGGGATCATCTTGGCGATCACGTCTACCTGGGCGTAGGGCATATCCAGCACACGGCCCACGTCACGGATCACTCCTCTGGCCGCCAGGGTACCGAAAGTAACGATCTGTGCGACACGATCCTTGCCGTATTTGCGCACCACATAGTCGATAACCTCCTGTCTCCGTTCAAAACAGAAATCCACGTCGATATCCGGCATGGAAACACGTTCCGGGTTCAGAAAACGCTCAAACAGAAGATCATATTTCATGGGGTCCAGCTGCGTGATGCCTAAGGTATAGGCCACCAGGCTTCCCGCGGCGGATCCTCTTCCCGGGCCCACCATGATATCATTGTCTCTGGCGTATTTGATAAAGTCCCATACAATAAGGAAATAATCCACATATCCCATATTTCTGATCGTGGAAAGTTCGTAATCCAGACGCTCCCTGAGTTCCTCCGTCACCGGCTGATACCGCTCCTCAAGCCCTTTCCGGCAGAGTTCGTTGAGATAATCCCACGCCGTGTATCCTTCCGGAACGTCATATTTCGGAAGTTTCGTCACTCCGAACTCGATCTCCACATGACATCTCTGCGCGATCTTATGGGTATTTTCCAGAGCTTCAAGGGCGTATGGGAAAAGCTGCGCCATTTCTTCGGGGGACTTCACATAGTACTGTCCGCCTTCATAGCGCATACGGTCCTCGTCTGTCAGCTTCTTCCCTGTCTGCAGGCAGAGAAGCACGTCGTGGGGATCCGCGTCGTCCGCGAAAGTATAGTGCACGTCGTTGGTCGCCACCAGCTCTATCCCCGTCTCATAATGCATCCTCATCAGCTGCTGGTTGACAGTCTGCTGTTCGGGGATGCCGTGATCCTGCATCTCCAGGAAAAAGTTTCCCTTCCCGAAAATATCCTGATAACGCAGCGCGGCTTTTTTGGCCTCCTCGTACATTCCTCTGGTGAGAAAACGGGCCACTTCGCCTGCCAGACAGGCGCTTAAAGCGATGATCCCCTCATGATATTCCTCCAGAAGCTCAAGGTCCACTCTCGGTTTATAGTAAAATCCTTCCACAAAGCCTTTGGACACGATCTTCATCAGGTTGCTGTATCCCTGATCATTCTCCGCCAGAAGGACGAGATGGTAATAGCGGTCCTCCCCGCTTCCCGCCTCTCTGTCAAACCGGGAACCGGGAGCAACGTAAACCTCGCAGCCCAGGACGGGATTGATCCCGGCCGCCTTTGCGGCGCGGTAAAAGTCGATCACCCCGTACATCACTCCGTGGTCTGTGATCGCCGCGCTGTCCATGCCCAGTTCCTTCACTCTGGCCACATACTCCGATATTTTGTTGGATCCGTCCAGCAGACTGTATTCTGTATGAACATGAAGGTGTGTAAAATTCATAAATCCACTCTTTCTGTCTGTGACATTCTCCCGCGCCTGCCGGAAAATGCCTGTGTATTATTCTTCTTTCAGATAGATCTTCCTCTCGCGGATCTCGATCTTTCCCTCTTTCAGAAGATGGCCCACCGCCCGCTTAAAGGCGTTCTTGCTGAGTCCGAACTCTCTGCGGATCACTTCCGGGGCGGCCTTGTCGTCAAAGGGCAGCACTCCGGCAAATTCTTCAATGACCTGGAGCACGTTTTCCGCGTCCTCGTCTATCTGCAGATAAGCTTTCTGGCGGTTGGTAACGTTCAGCTTTCCGTCCTCTTTTACCTCGGTCACACGAAGATCCAGAATCTCGCCGGGCCTGTATTTCCCTGCCGTTTCTCTCGCGGGTATCAGCGCCGAATACTTATCGTCCACCGCTACGAACACGCCGAAATTGTCGCTGATCTGATACACTCTTCCCCGCACCTGATCCCCCTTCTGATAGGGGGAATCCGAGCGAAGATAAGGATACACTTTCATTGTGGCGCAGAGACGGCTGCTCTTATCCACATAAAGGGCCGCCAGACATTCCTGTCCTTCGCGGACACGGACCGTCTGCTCATGGTAGGGCAGGAGCAGATCCTTCTCCAGGCCCCAGTCAAGAAAGGCCCCGATCTTCGTCACCTGCCGCACGGTAAGAAGGGCTGTCTCTCCCACTGTCACTACTGGTTCCCTTGTAGTGGCGATCAGACGGTCTTTTGAATCTTTATAAATAAATACCTCCAGGCGGTCTCCCTCCCGTGTGTTTTCCGGCACCTGTTTCGCCGGAAGAAGCACTCGGTTCTTCGCGTCCGCGTCTGCTTTTTCGCCCAGATATACTCCGAATTCCACAGATTTCACTACCAGAAGCTCCTGCTTCTTTCCAAGTTCGATCATATATATTCTCCGATCCGCCGCCATATGGCGGCAAGTTATTCTCCGTTTTATTGTAACACAAACCGCCTGTGAATAACAGGAGGAAATAAAGAAGACCCGGCGAAATCAAACCGCCCGGCCTTCTGTATACTTCTTCACGGCTTCTTCTGGAGTTCCAGAAGCTCCGCCATCTCCACCCCGAATACTTTGGCAAATACAAACAGCTCATAATCCGCCACGAATCTTGTCCCGCTCTCGATCCGGCTGATACTGTCTCTTTCCAGCATCACGCCCTCCACCTGAAGCCTGGCGGCCAGGTCGCTCTGGGACATTCTCTTTTTTATCCGCAGCTGCCGGATCATCTCTCCGCTCACATTTTTCTTTCCCTGATAGTCGTAAATCTTCATATAGCCTGCGTCTCCTGTACGTGTTAATGTTCGGTAATTTTCTTGACATTAACACACAGGGATTCCAAAAATATGCTAAAGGTCAGCAGAGTTAAATATTTTACCTTGCCTGCGCGCCTGTTTTTCCTGTATAATATACTATACGAAAAAACCTTTTTCTGTCACGGTGAGCTCCGCCGCCCGAAGCTCGCTGATATACAGAAAAAACACGGCAAAAATCATAACAGATAACGGGAGGAAAAAGATATGGCTGAGAATCTGGATATTTTGAAAAAACAGGAAGAACTTCTGCAGTTTCCTGAATTCAATCACCGCACGGCATGGGAACTGGGCGAATGTATGGTTTCCTACGCTCAGAAACACAACATTACGATCGCCGTATCCATAAGGATGAACAACGGCTGCATTCTGTTCCAGCATTGCCCGGACGGGACGAATCTGCTGAACCAGAAATGGATGGAAAGGAAATTTAATTCTGTGAAACTCATGGAACGCAGTTCTCTTATGTCCGCTCTTGTCTTTGAACGCGACGGTGACACTCCGGCTGTACACGGGCTTGCGGAAGCTGACTATGCCCTGTGCGGAGGCGGCTTTCCCATTCGCGTCAAGGGAAGTTCCCCTGTGATCGGAGCTGTTATTGCCTCCAACCTTTACCATATCGCGGATCATGAATTTGTAGTCAACTGCCTGAAGGAATACCTGAACTGTCCGGAAGCGCCGGATTATCCATATACGCTTCCGTAACCCGAACAGGACTCACCGCAGAAAAGGGATGCCTTACCGGCATCCCTTTTCTGTGAAGCCATCCGGCTTCATTGTCTTATATGAACGGATGATCATTTCTTGATCTGTCCGTAATAAGCATTTGCACCATGTTTTCTGTAGTAGTGCTTATCCTGCAGCTCCTGCGGAGCGGGTTTTACCTGCGGATTGATCATCTCGCAGCGGCATGCCATCTTCGCCACTTCCTCAAGGACAACCGCGTTATGGACCGCTTCGTGAGCGTCCTTGCCCCAGGTGAAAGGTCCGTGGTTCTTGCAGAGTACCGCAGGAACGGCTTCATAATCCTTATCCCTGAAATAGTCCGCGATCAGCACGCCTGTGTTCTTCTCATAAGCCTCGTCGATCTCTTCTTTTGTAAGATTGCGCACACAGGGAACCTCACCGTAAATGTAGTCCGCATGAGTAGTTCCATAGCAAGGGATTCCTCTTCCCGCCTGCGCCCAGCTTGTAGCCCAGGGAGAATGGGTATGTACGATTCCTCCAATGTTGGGGAACGCTTTGTAGAGAACCACGTGTGTGGCTGTGTCGGAAGACGGATTATATTCGCCTTCTACTTTGTTTCCCTGAAGGTCAACAACTACCATATCTTCCGGTTTCAGGCTGTCATACTCCACTCCGCTGGGTTTGATCACGAAGAGACCCTTCTCTCTGTCAATACCGCTCACATTTCCCCAGGTAAATGTTACAAGCCCGTACTTCGGCAGATCCATATTGGCTTTGTAAACTTCTTCTTTTAATTTCTCCAGCATTGTTCTTCTCCTTTACAAATGATTTTCGGATGCTCCTGTATCTTATTATATACTTGTCTGCTCCAAAAGCCAAGATGTATCTGAGATTTCATCATCCCGGATACCGGACGCCTACGTCTCCTGCTGATCCAGAAGCGGACGCATCATCCCAACGGCAAAATCCAGATCTTTCTTCCATTCCGGGTTTCCCGTATACCAGAGTTCCGTTACATATCTGCGCACTCCCGCTTTCCAGGTTTCCGCGATCACCGCCGGAAAATCCACATGTCCTGTCCCAAAAGGAACTTCGCGGAATACTCCGGGCACAGTTTCCTTCAGGTGTACGGCGTCCAGATGGCCGACGCCGGTCCGGATATCCGCAAGCACGTCCGTACCGTAGGTTTTGGCCGCGTTGGTAATGTTTCCCATATCCGGATAAACGCCCAGGTAGGGAGAATTGATACGGTTTACGTATTTCATGGCTTTTTCAACCGTATTCATAAATTCCGTTTCCATTGTTTCAAATCCCAGGATGATTCCCTTCTTCGCAGCCATCCTTTCGCATTTTGCCAGATTTTCCCCGAAACGCTCTACTGTTTCCGGCGTGGATTCTTCATAATAGACGTCATATCCGGCAAGCTGGATGATCCGGATTCCCAGATCGTCCGCCAGCTGGATCGCTTTTTCCATAATCTCCATGCCTCTGGCACAGGTTTCGGGATTGCCGCTGCCTATGGGATATTTCCGGTGTCCGCTGAGGCACATGGTGCGGATGGGGATTCCGACCTCATACATGGTCTTTACCAGATCCAGTCTTTCCTCTTTCGTCCACTCCAGACGGGCGAGCTTCGCGTCCGTCTCGTCAATACTGATCTCCACGAAGTCATAACCGGCCGCTTTCGCCGTCTCCAGTTTTTCCTTCCATGTCAGATCGGAAGGCATTGCCTTTTCATATAAACCCAGGGTATATGCTCTCATATTGTTCTCCTGCAATGTTTTTTATATCCGGTTATCAGGAGATCAGCGGAATCTCATATCCCCAGGACTGACGGATGCCGTCCATGATCTCCATAACTTTAATCGTCTCAGAATGAGGAGCTTCCGGGCACTCGATCTCGCCGTTCTGGATAGCTCTCATGCAGGCGAGGACTTCATATTCATATCCTGTGATCTGCTGAGGCGGAAGATAGGAAGCAATTTCTTCATACTGATCGTTAAAGACCGCGATCTTTTCCGGATTGTTGATATTGGTAATCTCAATGTAGCCTTTGGTTCCGAAGATCGCCGCGGAACGGTTCTGCGCGGCGTATACGTTCGTCTGCATAGTTGCCATTTTGCTGTCGTCAAAGATCATTGTGATGTTGTCGCACATGTCCACGCCATTCTTAAATACAGCGGAAGTCTTGATATCTGTAATGTTGTCGCCGAAGATCATCCGTGCGAAATGAACCAGATAAACGCCGCAGTCCAGAAGAGCGCCGCCGGCGAAATTCACATCCCAGATCCTGGGAACCGCGCTTAACTCATATCCCAAATTGGCGGTAAGAGAAGTAACCTCTCCGATCACACCGCTGGCGATAATATCGTCGATGATTTTTCTGGAAGGCATATATCTTGTCCAGATCGCCTCCTGCAGAAGCAGTTTTTTCTCTTCGGCAAGGGCAAGGATCTCTTTTGCCTGGGAAGCGCTTACGGTGAAGGATTTCTCGCAGAGAACGTTCTTGCCGCCTTCCAGGCACATTTTTGTAAATTTGTAATGAAGAGAATGGGGAAGAGCGATATAGACAAGATCTACCTGGTCGTCTGCAAGAATATCGTCCACAGAACCGCAGATCTTCGTATATCCGTATTTTTCTCCTACCTCTTTTGCTTTCTCTATATTTACGTCAGCGATAATATAAGGTTCTACATTATCCATCTGAGAAATGGTGTTTGACATTTTGTGTGCGATAGCTCCAGCGCCTAAGATTGCCATTTTAAACATGATTTTTCCCTCTTTTTCTTAATTATTTTTGGAATATTTGCATAAAATGGACAATACTGATCTTTTCACAATATTTCAGACGTCGTCTGAAACGGCTCTGTCTTTCGCTTTTATCTGCTGCAGAGCTTAATTCTTAAAATGCTCCCACGCTTTGCTCAGTCCGTCGATCACCGCGCGGTAGGTCGCGTATTTTTCCTCATAAATCTCCTTATATTCCGGACGGGGATTTATGGTCTTGGTGATATGTACGGTCCTGCTTATGGCCTCCTGATAGTCTTTGTAGATTCCGGCTGCGATTCCGGCCGCCATAGCGGCGCCCTGAGCGCCCAGCTCTTTATCGCCTACCACATCCACAGGGATCTGAAGGGCGTCTGCAAAGATCTGTACCCATACGTCTGAGTTTGCCGCGCCTCCGGAAAGCCGGATGCTCCTGGGTACTTCTCTGTTTCTGAGCAGTTTCTTTACATGAGTGACATGCGAAAATACGATGCCCTCATATACTGCGCGAAGCATATGTTTTTTATTGTGATAAGCCGTCAGACCCACGAAGGTTCCCTTCGCGAGAGCATCTTCATTAGATCCGTTCAAAAACGGCAGAAAGATCACATTACTGTCCTGTGGCTCAATAGATGCCACCCATTCGTTTGTAATATCATATACGGAGCCGCCATTTTTCCTGGCTTCTTCCTTTTCGTAATTCATCAGATTACGGATAAACCACTCCATATTTCCTGCCGATGTGGGGCTGCTTTCTTCGATCAGGAAATATCCCGGCATACAGAACATGGAATTCAGAGCCACCGTACCGTTGGTAACCGGCGTCTTTCTGATAAATTCATTGATACTCCACGTTCCGGCGATCATACACATCTGATCCTCGTCGGACAGACCGGACGCAATACCGCAGGCATTTACGTCAAACATTCCCGCAGCCACAGGAGTTCCCTCGGGAAGCAGAGTCTTTTCACTTGCTTCTTTTGTCACATGGCCGCAGATTTCCGCAGAATATTTCAGCGGAGGAAGTTTTTCATAGCAATCTTCCAGTCCGTAAAGAGCCATCAGTTCCTTATCATGCTGTTTCGTCACCATGTTTACCAGGTTTCCGCCGGAACAGTCGGTATATTCGCTGTAGGCTTCTCCGGTGAGCATATAACGGATGTAATCCTTTACGGCAAAAATATATTTTGTATTCTTCAGGACCTCCGGCTGATTATCCCGGAACCATGCCAGCAGGCTTACCGGCTGTACGGCCAGGATCTCCTGGAAGGTCTTCTCATAGACTTTTTTGTTTGTCCCGTCTTTATACCACTGCTCTACCTGCGCCCAGGCTCTGGTATCTGTGGACATGATTCCGTTGTAGGAAGGCTTTCCGTCATATCCGATCATGTAAAGGCCTTTTCCTGCTCCGGAGAAGGATACGCCGGCAATGTCTTTCGGATCGATGCCGCTTTTTTCAATCGCGTTTCTTACGGCCTGTGCGTTTACTTCCCACAGCTCGTTCAGATCCTTTTCCGTATATCCCGGCTTCGGCGTAAGCGTAACTGTAGGCACGCTCGCCACTGAAATCTGATTTCCGTCCACATCAAAAATAGCCGCTTTGGAGAAAGTTCCTCCGTTATCAATTCCCAATAAATACTTCATGTTCTACTCCTTTTCACTAAGCTTTTTATTTCATATACGCTACATGTTCCTATATGGTCCATTATACCGCTTTTTTATGAAATAATAAAGAAACAATCGGTCCGGGATACCGGTAAAAAGGAGGAGTATCCCGGACCTCCTGTATCAAAGCCCGCCCCTTCGGAGGCTCAGAACTGATTATTCAGCAACTTCCTGGGGAACGCCAGGGCAGTTGGGTCCGAAATGTTTCAGTACCACAAGGGGCTCTACGGGGCTGATGTTGGTAATGGTAACTCCGTCTGTAGCAGCCTTCTCGGATACGAAGAATTCATCTGTGCTCTGCTGTCCGAAATGAAGCAGGGTGGGAGCTTCCGCCGCGTATACGCCGAATTTTCCATGGCCCTGAACAAAGATACAGCCATAAGCCGCGCCGTCTTTAATGGTTACAGTCTGTCCCGGATAAACGGTCAGCTCTTTTGCGGCGATGTACGGATTCGCGTAGGTGATCCACTTCTGTACATACTGGTCTGTCTCGGTCTCTACGATGGGTTTACGGAAGTAGTGTTTCTTATAATGCGGATCCACATTCTTCTCCCAGTCAAGAAGTTTGAATACGTCTTCCACGTCCTTCCTGTCTTCCGGAAGTTCCTCGTCCAGCATCTCCGGAGGATAAACCTCGCCGGATACGATGTTCTCATATACGGAGTTTACGTCAGAATTCCACTGCGGCTCATAGGTCAGAACAGACGCCGGTGCATGGATAACGCCTGCCGGTGTATACCAGCCTGTGCCCAGCTCTACTCTGTAAGCTCTGGAAAGCTCGGTGATCCTTGTATCATCGTCCGCGAAATGGCAGATTCTTTCTTTGATCTCTTCAGGATCCACATCCGGATCAAAACCGAAATATGTATAATTCGCCTCGCCGAAGTAGTTGTTAAGCTGTTTCGGGAAATAATAGTTCTCCGGTTTTCCCAGCTTGCCCACTCTTGCCGCATCCTCAAACGTCAGATGCAGATGATGGAACAGCGGATTCTCATTGTCAAAGAATTTGGAATACATGGGCCATCCGTTGTATTTCTCCATCAGTTCTTTTCCAACCAGCTCCGCGCCGAGAACCTTTACCGCGTCTCTCAGAGAGAATTTCTCATCGCTGTCATAATCCACGCAGACATAAGCCATACCTTCGTCGGCTTTTGCCGTTTCTCCGTTCTGCGCGGCGATCGTAGAAGCAAACCAGCGCTCTGTGATGGAACCTCTCGCCATACCAAACGCAAAATAATCGTCCGGATGCAGTTTCAGTCTGTGTCCGGCTTTTCCGAATCTTCTGGGAACGAACGCCGGGAACAGACGGAAGATTCCCTCGCCTTTTTCAAACGTGGCGCGGATCACGCTCTCGTCGTCTGTCGCGTTTTTTACTACAAGATTTCCTGTTTTCTTCGCCTCTGCAAGTTTCGCGTCCAGTTCCTCGCCGGCTTTAATGATTAACTCTTTTTCTGTCATGTCTCAAGACCTCCTGTTTACTGTTTCTCTTTTATCTGCTCAAATTCTTCCCTGCTCTTCAGTATATGGAAGGCGAGCCGGTATTCCCTGCTTTCTCCCGGTTCCAGATATTTCATGGAGCCGTTCTCCACAGCGTCTTCAATCCCGTCGATCGTAGAATTGCCGGGTTCAAGACCCATTACGTAATCTCCCGCTCCCATCATCTTCCACTGGACAAAATGATCCAGAGTGCCAAGATCCACCTCTATCGCGATCCCCAGATCCAGCTGCGGATTATAGACAGCCACCGTGGAATGATTGTCAGCATCCGGTTTCAGCTTGTGGTAATAACACATCTCCTCATAATCCGGATCCGCTTCCTGAAGTTTCATCCAGCTGTCAATGCCTTCCAGGGCATGGCCGTTGCGGGCCCTGACTTCCAGGGAAGGAATATAGATCTCGCTTTCCGGAGAAAGAACCGGATAGCCGATGTTGCAGTGATAAAGGATCATCTGACGGACTTTTTTGTATCCCTCATTAGTCACTTTATCGCGGAGAGTGAATTTTCTCTCTTTATAATTGCATCTTATCTCTCTCTCCAGAGACATCTTATCTCCGAAGATCACAGCGTCCCGCACTGTTCCGCGGATTACCGCGCAGGGCGCGCCGCCGTCCTCCTCGATCCCGCAGCTTACGTCTTCCGCCGGAGTATGCGAAAGATTCCCGTGAAGGCCATAGGAAGTCCCCTCATACTCACAGGGCGCTCCCGCCACTTTCAGGCCGCAGGTGGTAAGAAAACCGGCTGTGAAGCTTTTCAGAAATCCCAGCTCTTTATCGTCAAAATACTCCGGAGCCACTACGCCGCAGGGAGAAATAAATCCGACGTTTTCTCCGCAGAAATCCAGATAGGGAATATCCATTCCCCGGCTTACATTCACGTCAAAATGCATCCCGGAGCGGTTCTGTACATCGATCATCTCAACGCCGTCCGCTTTCCCCTCCTGCATCCTGATCCGCTTTACCTTCATAAGCTGGTCTCTGTGTCCGATATATTTCTTTTCATCCTGATAATTCATAACGTCTCAGCATATTCCTTTCTGGAGAATGATATTGCCGTAACGGGATTCATCGCCGGTCTGCACGATCACATAAGCCTTCTCCGCTTCTTCATAGAAGGGAAGCCGGTCGATAAAATCAAAATCATGGAAAGCGTCGTCTTTGTCATATTTCTTCAGAAGCTCTCTGTAGGTATCCCAGATCTCCGGAACCGGCTCTGTGGGAAGATTTCTCATCAGACGCACGGGATTATCAACAAAATTGTCCAGCGGGAACATCTTAAGAACTGCCTCCAGAAGCTCCGGGATCATAACCCCGTCCATACGGATCAGTCTTTTTGCGTGTGCTGCTCCCGGGAATCCGGCGTCCGAAATGATCATCATATCCGAATGCCCCATTTCCATCATGGCTTTCACCAGATCCGGGGGAAGGATTTTCGGTATATTTCTAAGCATAATATCGTCCCTTTCTCTGTGCTGTCTCACAGTTTCCGGTCTTCATAAGGCCGGAAAGGCGCCGCAGCAAAGTCCCTTTCCTCCTGTTTCTTTGCCCGCGGCGCCTTGCTCATGTCATACCGTTCTTATTATAAATCTGCTGCTGAATCTTATTCTTCCTCAGCTGCTGCGTCATCTTCTGCTGCCGCGTCGTCTTCTGCCGCTGCGTCATCTTCTGCTGCTGCGTCGTCTTCTGCCGCTGCGTCTTCCTCAGCTGCCGCATCTTCTTCTGCCGCTGCGTCTTCCTCAGCTGCCGCATCTTCTTCTGCTGCCGCGTCGTCACCGGAGATTGCCTCCAGGCCGCCTTCCAGATAAGCTTCTACGTTGTCGGCATCGATGGTATGGAACGGGATTCTTGTATCTTTTTCATAGTCTTCGCCGTTGATGATCTGCAGAGCTACGTCTACACCAACAGAACCCTGGCCCTGGGAATCCTGAAGAATACTGCATCCGTAGGTTCCGTCTGCCACTGCCTGAACTGCGTCTTCAAGTCCGTCAACGCCGCCGATGATAATGTCGTCACGTCCTGCAGCCTGTGCTGCGGAAAGAGCTCCCATACCCATATCGTCGTTCTCGCAGATGATTCCTTTCAGCTCGTCGCCGTAAGTTGTGATCCAGTCCTCTGCAAGAGCCATAGCCTCGTCTCTCTTCCAGTTAGCTGTCTGCACTGCAACAACATCGAAATAGTCAAGAACGCCTACTTCCTCGAAGCCGGCCATACGTCCAACCTGTCCGGACTGTCCCATGGGGCCTTCGATAATAGCCACTTTGTCGCCTTCTTTCAGGCCGGATTTCTCAATGAACCATGTTCCCAGAAGTTCTCCGGATTCCTGATCCGTGCAGCCTACAAACGCTGTGAAGTTGGTGTCCGCGATATCGCCGTTGTCAACAACGATGGGGATACCTGCGTCATTTGCCATGGAAACTACAGGCGCGCTTCCTTCCACACTCTGCGGAATAACGATCAGCGCGTCTACGCCGGATGCAAGAAGTGTCTCGCAGTCGCTGATCTGTTTGTTTACGTCGCCGCCGGCGTCGTTTACAAGCAGCTCTACGCCCAGTTCCTCTGCTCTCGCCTCTGCGGCGTCTACGATAGCGGCTACGAACATATCGGAATTATCTTTGGATGAAAATCCGATGGTAATGTCAGAGTTTTCCTCTGCAGCCACGTTTACTGCTCCAAGGGATGCGACCATGGATACTGCCAGTAATGTTCCGATAATCTGTTTTTTCATTCTTTGTTCCTCCTTAAAAATGAATTTTTTATTTTTAATATCTCTGTGATATTAAATTCTTTTTACATATATTCAGTTTTACATCAGTTTTTCTTGCCCTTTGTTCTCATATCCAGGAATACTGCCACGATGATCAGGATACCTTTGACAATCTGCTGCCAGAAAGAGTTGATGTTCATCAGGTTCATGGAGTTCTGCAGAAGTCCGAGGATAATGAAACCGATGATCGTTCCTGTCAGGGATCCGATACCGCCGTTCATACTGGTTCCGCCGATAGCCGTAGCGGCGATGGCGTCCATCTCGTAAGACTCGCCTGCTGTGGGCTGTCCGGAACTGATACGCGCCGCCAGGATCAGGCCTACCATCCATGCGCAGATGGAAGAGAATACATATACCATGGTCTGGATTCTCTGGGTACGTACTCCGGAGAGCTTCGCCGCGCTCATATTGCCGCCGATGGCGAATACATAACGTCCGAACGTTGTCATCATCAGGATCACAAGACCCAGGATACAGAAGATCACCAGCAGGATGATCGGGATCGGAATGCCAAGGAAATCGCCCTGACCGATTTTTTTGAACGCGGGATCAGAGATCATATAAGGTTTACCGTCTGAATAAACCTGGGCGAAACCTCTTCCGATGGTCATGGTGGACAGTGTCGCGATAAACGGCTGGAAACCGATATAGGCGATCAGCCATCCGTTAAGGATTCCGCAGATTACGGAAATCACAAGAGCCGCAAGGCATGCTATAAACCAGTTCGTACCGTTTTTCAGTAAGGAACCTGCAATAACGCCGGTAATGGCGACTACGGAACCTACAGAAAGATCGATGCCTCCTGTCAGGATTACAAACGTCATACCTACTGCCAGGATACCGTTAATGGAGATCTGCCTCAGAATATTGATGATATTCTGGCTTGTCAGGAATACGTCTGACGTGATACTCATAAATATAATGATAATGAGGGCCACAAACACAAGGCCAAACTGCCTCAGGATCTTGCCCATATCTTTTTTCTGTGTCATTTCATTCTCCTCCAAACGCTAGATTCATGATTACCTGCTGGGATTTCGCTTCCTCTCCCACCAGCTCGCCTCTCACTTCGCCGCCGGCCATAACGACCACTCTGTCGCTCATTCCGATCAGCTCCGGCATTTCCGAAGAGATCATAATAATTGCGATCCCCTGTTTTGCAAGCTCGATCATAATATTGTAGATCGCAGCTTTTGCTCCTACGTCGATACCTCTTGTCGGCTCGTCCATAATCAGCACCTTCGGATCAGACATAAGGCATTTCGCAAGTACCACCTTCTGCTGGTTACCGCCGGAAAGACTGGATACCAGATCGCCGATACCGTTCATTTTTGTGGCCATCTCTTCCGTGTACTGTTTCGCAAGCTGTCTTTCCTTTATCTTATTGATAAAGCTACCGGAAGACATCTTGTCAAAATTCTGAAGAGAAACATTTTCTTTGATACTTCTGCAGAGCACCAGACCCAGCTGCTTTCTGTCCTCGGAGGCCATGATAATATGATGTTTGATGGCGTCCTTCGGATGTCTGATCTCGATCTTCTGGCCTTCCAGGATGATCTCGCCGGAATCCAGTTTGTCATATCCTACCAGAGCTCTCATAACCTCGCTTCGTCCGGCGCCTACCAGACCGGCCATGCCGAGGATTTCTCCCGCATGAACCTTGAGATTTACGTCCTTAAAGACTCCTTCGCGGCTGAAATTTTTGATTTCCAGGACAACCTTGCCTTTTTCGGCAGTGTTACGCGGATAACCTCCCTCCAGTTCACGACCTACCATCATGTTGATCAGCTGCTCTCTGGATGCGTCGGCAACCTTCACACAGCCGATAAACTGTCCGTCACGAAGAACGGAAACCCTGTCGGCCAGCTCGAACACTTCCTCCATACGATGGGAGATGTAGATGATTCCGACTTTCTTCTGTTTCAGGTTGTCAATAATGCGGAACAAAGTTTCCGTCTCTTTTTCTGAAAGAGATGATGTGGGCTCATCCATGATGATAACCTTTGAATTATAGGAAACAGCCTTGATGATCTCCATCATCTGGATCTGCGCGATATTCAGATCCTTCATCTTCATATTCGGTTTGATAAATTCGCTGAGATCATATTCCACCAGGAGTTCCTGCGTCTTTTTGTTCAGCTCTTTCTTGTCCACAAAAGGAAGACCTTTGATCTTCTTCTGCTCTCTGCCGAGAAATACATTTTCCGCAACGGTCATTTCCGGAATAGGGCTCAGCTCCTGATGGATCATGGAAATTCCTGCGTCCAGAGCTTCTCTGGCGGATTTAAAATCCACTTCTTTTCCGTCCAGAATAACCTGACCTGCATCTTTTGTGTAGATTCCCATGATGATCTTCATCAGAGTGGATTTACCCGCGCCGTTCTCGCCCATCAGCGCGTGAAGTTCGCCCGGCTCAATGCACAGTTCCGCTCCTTTAAGAACAGTTACTCCGGAGAAAGATTTATCGATCCCTTTGGCTTCCAGTATGTATTTGCCTGCCAAGATTTCTCTCCTCCTTTTAAAGTTTTATTTGATTACCAGATCCGGATTCTCTGAAAAATGCTTCAGAATTACGATCGGGTCTGTCAGAGACGGGTTCGTGATAACCACGCCTTCTTTTGCCGCTTTTTCTGTCACGAAATATTCGTCATGCGTAAGTTCGCCGTAGCGGATCAGCGCCGGAGATTCGATCTGCCATTTGCCGAAGGTTCCATGTCCTTCCAGACAGATCAGGCCGTACGGAGCGCTGTCCTTAATGGTCACTGTATGTCCCGGAAGAACGGTCAGGCGTTTTGCACAGACAGTCCCGCATTTGTAGCAGATCCACTCCTCAATGTATCCTTCGGATCTCATTTCCTCCACCGGCCTTACCGGAACTGGCTTCATGAAACGGTTCTTGTGGAATTCCGGATCCACATTGCGCTCCCAGTCGATCACGTCAAGCAGATACTCATAATTTCCGATCTCTTCTTCCGGGGTGTTCTTCCAGAGAAGATCTTCGCCTACGATCTGTCCGTTCATCAGGACTGACTGGTACATTGCGTATACGTCGGATGCAAACTGCGGTTCATATGTACAGAGGCTTCCCGGAGCATGCATAACTCCCGGGGGCACATCCCAGCCTGTGTCAAGTTCAAGTTTGTACGCCATTGCCAGAGCCAGAATATTATTGTCGCCTTTTGTGAAATTCTTCAGCGCCTCCAGAACCTGTTCCTTCGTCGTCTCCGGATTAAATCCGAAGAAAGTAAAGGGGAACTCTCCTCCGTGGTTATTCATCTGCGACGGGAAGAAATACATTTCCGGTTTTCCCGACGCTCCGATCCTCTCCGCATGCTGCTGTCTGTGATGAATGTGATGAGGAAGAGGGCCCGCATTGTCAAAAAACTTCGAAAACATCGGCCAGCGATGATACTTGTTCCAGAGAGCTTCTCCGACCACTTCAGCTCCCATGAGATCCACCACGTCGCGAAGAAGGATCTTCTCTTTTCCCTCTTCATCAACCGCAACATAGCTGAGGCCTTCGTCCTCCGGGGTTCCCGGACCGTTTTCCGCCCATGTCGTGGAAGAGAACCATCTCTCATCGATTCCGCCCCTCTGTCCGAGAATGAAATAATCATCCGGATGCAGCTTGATACGTTTACCTGGTCTGCAGAAGGATCTCGGAACCCATGTAGGTGTAAGTCTTAAAATGCCGCCGCCCTGTTCCAGAGCCTGCTCCGCCAGTCTCTTCTGATCTGTCATTTTACCTACCTCCCTTTTTGTGTATTTGGTAAAACGTTTTTCTTCCAAGGAAAAAAATAAATTCACAAATTTTTTCGTCTGTGTTTTTGTGCAATATTACTTTGTGAATCCTTTTTTTGTCCCGTCTCTTGTTTATTGTGTTTATATCATACTTCCAGAAAAACGTTTTGTCAATATAATGTTCACAAAAAATTTATTTTTGTGCATATTTAAACGTTTTTCCATTTAAATCTTGTGTATACTGCACAAATTTCATTTTTTTATTATAAAACAATTTCCCTAAAACGTTTTACAATAATTATTATTTATTAAATTTACATAATAATTCATGTTTTTATTCCACATCAAAAACCGCCCGTTCACGGGGCGGTTTTTGCACACTGACACTATTCATTTATAAAATATTTTTCATTTTCCCGGAGATATTCTTCCATTTTCCTGATCTCCGACTGGTCGGGCTCAGGAATCCCTCTGGTTGTGTACAGACTGATCAGGCCTTTCCTGGCGCACAGATATTTCACCGCCGCAATCCAGTTTCCCGCAAACTCCAGAGTTTTTTTCATCTTTACCACTGCCTTCTGGCATTCAAGAATCTTATCTATATTCTTTTCCATTGCATACCGGTAAAAACGGGAATAAAATTCCGGATACGCATTTGCCAGACAGGGAACGCAGCCCTCCGCGCCAAAAAGCATGGCTGCTCCGCAAAAATCCTCGTTCCCGCTGAGTATTCCTCCTGATTCATTTAAAAACAGCGCTTTCTGGCACAGGCTCCAGTCTCCTGTACTGTCTTTCACCGCGATCACTCCCGGGATCTCGAGAATTTTCTTCATGGTCTCCGGAAGGATATCATAATGAACATAGGGCGGAATGTTATATGCGATCAGACTGCCTTTTGTATGCTCTGCCAGGAAACGGTAATGTTCCAAGATCCCTTCCTGCCCGCCGGGGCTGAGATAATACGGTACAGCCGAGACAAAATATTCCGCGCCCAGCTGTTCGTAACATCTGATCTCTTCAAGGACTTTTTCTGTCGATGTTTCCAGAACGCCTGCCAGGACCGGAACTTTCCCTTCCGCCGCTTCCAGCGCGCATTTCACCGCAGTTCTTTTCTGTGCGCCGGTAAGGGAAGCACCCTCTCCGCAGGACCCGAGCATGAATATTCCGGACACTCCGCCCTGTATACAGTATTCGATCAGCCTTTTCAGAGCTTTCTCGTCTATTTTTCCGGATGCATCCAGCGGAGTTACCAGCGGCGGTATTATTCCTGTTAATTTTTTTCTGTTATGATCCATTGTCTTTCCTCTCACCGAAAATTCCAGCATTTTGGTACGTTTACAGGATCCTGGAAATTAAAATAAAGAATCCCTTCCCTGTGCCCCATTTTTTCCGCGTTACTTGCTTTTCCACGGCATACGTCCGTCATCAGAGTAACCATTCGCTGTGTCATGTCGGCCATTTTCTCCGAACCGTCCAGAAGACCTGCGGCGCAGAAATCAATATCATCCGACATTTTCTCATACGTTCTGGGATTTCCTGTCACTTTAATAACGGGACTCACCGGAGTTCCCACCACATGGCCTCTTCCGGTTACAAGAAAAACGAGATGACATCCGACTGCTATGAGGTCCAGCATATCGGAAGGATCCGCAGCTATAAAATGTGCAGGTTCCAGTTTTTCATCAGGTATCACATCCAGCAGATGAAGGCCTTTCCGTCCCGGCGTCTGCGCAATTTTAAGCACGCTCTGGATTGGTCTCCGCCCGCTTTTCACCATGGCTCCCATGCTTTTTTCCTCAATCGTCGTCAGTCCCCCGTCCATATTTCCGGGGGCAATGGAGAACTGTCCGTATGCGGAACAGAAATCCACTGTCTTATCATAGGCATTCGCAATATCTTCTTTTACCCTGTCGTCGATCCCACGGTTCATAAGATAATCTTTCAGACCGATGCCTTCGCTCAGTTCTTCGAATACCGCAGATCCTCCATGATCCACCACGTAATCAAATACACTTCCCACAAGAGCGTTTCCCGCCAGTCCTGAAGTAAAATCCGACCCTCCGCATTCGCCGCCTATTACAAGATCGCTGAAATACATCGGAACTCTTGGAACCGCCTTAAGTTTCTCCAGCATATTCTGTACGATGGAAATTCCTTTTATAATGCTTTTTTCCGTTCCGCCCTCTTCCTGCTGATAAAACCACGCCGCCTCACGTCCCGAATTTTCCGTAACTTTCGCCAGCATGGATGGATAGGTGTATTCGCATCCGTGTCCAACCGCAAGAACGCCGCCCACATTGGGATGAGTACAGTATTTCAGAAGTCTCCGTATATTTACCTGATTATGCAGACAGGAGTGGGATCCTATTGTTTCCACATCTTCTCCCAGATTCTGAAAATGCTCCGCGATCCTCCGGCATACATGTTTGCTGCACTCTACGGTGAATACCACCAGAATCTTATTGCGGATACCTTTGGTTCCGTCTTTTCTCTGATAACCCTGGCATAAAATTTCTTCTTTCAAATCAATCCCCCCTAGTACACTTTATATTCAATATCCTTTGCGTGCACCGTTACCGGATCCAGCTGGGCCGACCGGAAATCATAGGCGCTTTTCATATTGTGAAGATGAACATGCATGCCTTTTTTTATTTTTTTCGTGGTAATTCCGATAGAAACACCATATTTGACCACCGGCTCCCCCTCGTCCAGATCCCGGAGAGCGATCTTGTGTCCAAAGGGAACGGGCTGAAGCGCTGTAAGCCCGCTTCCCGCGTTTCCGGTTTCTCCTGTGAGCTCCACTTTTCCGGCCTCTATATCCGCCATTGCTGTTGCGACATTGTCCGGTTCATGTACGACATAGCATATCTGCTCCATATTTTTCATTTTCTTTCACCTATCCTTTCACTCCGCCTGCCGTCAGACCTGCGATCAGATCCTTCTGTACGATCACAAACATTATGACAACAGGAATTACTACGATAATCCCTCCGGCAGTGATCAGATCCCAGCGGATGTTATACTGTGACATAAAGTTGGACAGCGCCACGGTCACCGTCCGGGATTCCTTATTGGTAAACATATTCGCATAAGTATACTCATTCCATGACGTGATAAAAATAAAACTCAGGGACGCCACCATGGCCGGTCTCAGAAGCGGCAGAACGATCATGGTCATTCTCTGAAACAGATTACATCCGTCAAGAGCCGCGGCTTCTTCCAGCTCAAAGGGCACCTGATTGATAAAACCTGTCGTCAGCCATACCGCATAAGGTATGGAATATGTACTGTATGCAATGATCAGGCAGAGTTGTGTGTGCAGGATCCCCATGGTGTTGAAGATTGTATAAAGCGGGATCAGAAGGAGGGTGCTGGGTACCAGATAAAGCAGAAGGAAGAAATACATCAGGCCGTTTCTCATTCTGAACCGGTATCTGGACAGCGCGTAACCCGCAAGAAAAGAAACAATTCCCGCTATCAGTACCGTGGAGAAAGATACTACAAGGCTGTTCCACATATTGTGAAGAAATTCTGTTTTTTCAAAAAGCTCCCTGTAACTGTCCAGTGTCGGCGCCAGCGGAAGAAAATGAAATTCTGAAGAGAACATTTCCTTTTCTTCTTTCAGTGATGTCAGAAAAATCCAGGCGAACGGGAAAAGAACTATCACCATAAAAAACACCAGAGGGATGTAAAATGTCCATATACTTTTTTTCTCTCTCATTTACTTATCATACCTCCCTGCTCTCTTGTCAACCGCAGATAAACAAAGATCACCACTGACATAAATATCGCCCCGATAATAGCCACCGCGCTTCCATAACCGAATTTCATGGATTTCTGCGCCTGCTGATAGGTGTACACGGAAAGCGTCAGCGAACTGTATCCCGGACCTCCGCCTGTCATGGTATAAATTATATCCACATTATTGAATACCCAGATCAGTCGTATCATCACTGTAGATACGATGGTCGACGCAATGCCCGGCAACGTGATATGAAAATACTGTCTGATCCGCGAAGCCCCGTCAACACTGGCGGATTCATAGAGTTCTCTCGGAACGGACTGCATTGCCGCGAGGATCATGATCGTAAAGAACGGAATACCCTGCCATATCATAGCCAGGATCTGTACCCACAGCGCTGTGTCCGGCTGCGCGATCCAGGCAATATTTTCATCGATCAGATGAAGGCGTTTCAGGATCTCATTCATAACTCCATAATTTCCGTTAAAAATCCATGCCCACATCAGTGAGATCAGAACACAGGGCGTTACCCAGGGAATCAGCACAACCGAACGGACCAGGCCTCTTCCCACAAACGCTTTATTCAGAATGTTTGCAAGAAGAAGGGACAGAAGAAGCTGCGCCGCTACGGTAACTCCCACCCAGATTACAGTATTTTTAAACGCCGGCCAGAAAGCCGGATCATTGGTTAATATATCAATGTAATTCTGCAGCCCTACAAACTCCACTCCCTGCAGATCGGTAAGATTATATTTATACAGACTCAGAACGATTGCCCGCACCACCGGATAGCCGATGATAAGAACTACGATCAGAATAGCGGGCGAGAGAAGAAGATAGGGCTGGTATTCAAATTTCTTTTTTGATTTCATAATATTTCCTCCTGAAATTCTGCTTGTCCTTCCGGACAATCAGTAGCGAAAACCCCCGTCCTTGCGGACGGGGGTTTTCTTCATTCTCCCGCAAGATTGTCAGCCAGAATTTCCATCATTTCCGCACTGTCAATTTCGCCCATCATTGCCCGCTGCATTGTCTGGGGCCACACTGTCTCAGACCAGTCTCCAAATGTACTTACTACAGGGAAAGTCTTTACATCATCAAGATATTCCATGGACGCCGCGCAGAATTTGTCTTCTGTGAACTCGGGATCTTCTGTGACAGGTGATACAAAAGGAACGAGACCCGCGCTCTTGCAAAGCGCTTTATGCGCTTCTTCTCCTGTGGAATACTTCAGGAAATCAACGGCTTCATCCATGTTTTCACTGTTTGCGGAAACAGCCCAGTGGCAGGGTTCGCTTGGAAGATATCTTCCGCCGGACCCTTCCGGAAGAGATACAACGTCCACATCATCGCCAAGAACTTCCGTAATCTCTTTTGCGGAATTCAGATGATGGATCAGCATTGCCGTTACTCCGCTCTCAAAGTTCTGTACAATCTCTGTGTATCCGTCGGTAGGAGCTGTCTTCGGCGCCCAGCCGTTCAGATAAATATCCAGATATTTCTGGTTTGCCTCTACCATTTCCGGCGTATTCAGAGTCACATTTCCTTCGCTGTCAAAGAAGTCCACGCCTTCATTTAACGTCAGGCCGGCCCACATGAAATGACCGCCTCTTGCGCCTCTCATACTGAATCCGTAAACGTCTGTAGCGCCGTCTCCGTCAGTATCCTGCGTCAGTTTTTCGCATGCCTCATAAAACTCGTCCATTGTCTTGGGGTATTCCAGACCCGCATCTTCAAAATAAGATTTTCTGCAGTACAGATACAGCACTACAAGACTGTGGGGCCATGCGTAGGTTTCTTCCTGTCCCGCTTTTGCAGATTCCCACATACTTTCCGGAATCGTGTCTTTGTCTTCCCAGGAATCGATGTATTCATCGAGACTGGCAACAGCTTCAAGGCTGAGAAGCTCCGGTATCCAGGTAGGCTGGATCTTGTACACATCGGGAAGATCTCCGGAAGCCGCGGCCGCGATCAGCGTATCGTGATAACTGTTCCAGGGAATGGCTTCCAGTTCCAGATTCACATCCGGATACTGCTCGCTCCATGTTTCATAGGCTTCCGCATAGGAACCGTCGTTATCCTCCCAGTACCAGACGCGGATGGTTTTCTCTTCTTCCGCCGCTACGGGTACAGCTGTCAGGATCGGCAGCGCCATACATGCACTTAAGGTTACGCTCAACAATTTCCTTAATCCTTTTTTCATTCTTTTTCCTCCTTTTCTTCTGTTATTTGGTAAAATTATTCTTACATATTTTTTATTTTCATACAATGAACATATCTATGGCAAAATTGTAAAATTTTATGAGGTTTGCCTTATATTTGGAAAAAATCACGAAAAAATTGGAAAATATTACGTTCTTTTTATATTTATTGTTAAAAACCAGAAAAATATTGTATAATATTTGTGTCGCAAAAACCTTTTTCCAATATAATGGGGTGTTTTTATGCTGAAAGTTTTAGTTGTAGACGATGAATTTATTGTCCGCACCGGACTGATCAACTGTATAGACTGGGAAGCTCTGCATCTGAAGCTGATCGGAGAAGCATCCAACGGACGGGAAGCCCTGGATATCATCATGAAAGGAACTCCGGATCTTATTCTTCTTGATCTGATCATGCCTGAAATGAACGGAATGGAACTGATTCAGAAGCTGGAAGAACTGAACATCAAGACAAATATCATTATATTAAGCTGTCACGAGGATTACAGCTATGTGAGAGATGCTTTTAAGAAAGGCGTGCGTGATTATATTCTCAAACTCTCCGCTACCCCGGAAGAAATATCCGGTATGATCCGGGACGTCTCGCAAAAAATTCTGGAAGAACAGAAGGATTCTTTTTCTGATCCCCTGCATAAACTCAAAGAACAGAAACAGATTCGCTCCGATATTACCGACGCTTTAAATTATATGGAAGAACACTACAGAGACAACATTACGCTTTCCGATATCGCCTCCCATATCCATATGAGCAAAAACCATCTGAGTTATCTGTTCCGCAAAGAAACCGGCCACGCTTTCAGCGACTGTCTCACAGAACTGCGCATTTCCAGAGCAAAGGAACTTCTGACATCCGGAAAGCGCTACAGCATCGCCGAAATTGCGGAAATGACCGGTTTCAGCGACACCGGATATTTCTGTAAAGTATTTAAGAAATCTACCGGTATGTCTCCAAACCGCTATAAGGAAGGAGGCGCTTCATGAGAAAATATTTTCACAGTCTGCAGGGAAAGATTACCGGATGTATACTGATTTTTGCCGTTATTCCCGTTATGGCCGTCAACATTACCCTCCAGCTTCAGCTGGAAAAACAGCTTCTGAAAAGCGCGGATTTTGCCTTTCAGAACGCGGTTGTAAATGTGGACAATACACTGAAAACTCTGATGCGGGAAATGGGCGTGACACTGAATATTCTCTCTACGGATTCCACTTTATACAGAGCGCTGGAAAAAGACAAGGAAACCTTCAACGACGAGATAAAAACAACTATTTCCATCGATAACCTTACTTCACAGTACCAGAGATATGTTTTTTACTGCTATGTGGACTTTCTGATCCTCGACAGAGACGGAACCGCGTACAGCACATATTATATCAACGAATCTTCCGCTCTGGACTCGCCGCAGACGATGGCCTATCTGGAAGAAATACAGGAAAAGGATCTGAACTATACATATTTTTCCGCATCCATGCAGGATCTTGGAAGCGACTCCGATACAGAGGTTCTGTGTATCGGAAAAAATATCCGGAATTATAAGCGTCAGTATCTCGGCAAAGCTATACTGATCATAGATGAGGAAAAACTGTTCCGTATTCTCCAGTCATCCACATTATATGACGGCAGCATACATCTTCTGTGCGATTCGGACGGGATAATTCTTTCAGCAGGAGACAAATCGCTTATCGGTAAATCCTGTGAAACTTATCTGAAGGAACATACCGATAATTATGTTCTCTCCTGCCCCCTTTACAACGGTTGGGAATTTATTTCCATGATTCCGGAGGACGTTCTGTACCGTGAAGTTTCTTATGGAAATCTGTTTATAGGCATTGATATTCTTGTGACGGTCTGCCTGATCCTCGGAGTGCTGATCATCCTTCATTCCTTTCTCAGGCCGGTCCGCACCCTTAAGG
>NBJMC04201__coassemble_426_pt1 | contig 36311 bp, 36 predicted proteins | sample NBJMC04201__metabat2_high_PE_014 | metagenome-assembled genome bin NBJMC04201 | reverse complement strand
TTGCGGACAAACGGTTTTCAAGACCGCCTCGTTATGACCACTTCGATATCTCTCCGTACTGATATTTACTGCGCTTTACAGCTTTTTCTGTCAGCGCAGAAGTTATTCTATCATCAAAAGCAGGGAGTGTCAATACAGATTTTACAATTTCTGCAAAAAGGCTTTACTTATAGATTTGCAGAAAAATTTCCGCCACATTGAGGTCTTCAGGCGTTGTTATTTTCAAATTCATATAGGATCCCTCCACAAGCCGGATCCTTGTTCCGGACTCCTGTTCTACTACCATTGCGTCATCAGTAATCTGCGACATATCTTTTCTGCGGATGCTGTCATGGACACTTTTGATCAGATTGTAAGAAAAAATCTGCGGCGTCTGGATCGTCCATACTGTTTTTCGGTCCGGAGTCTCCGATACAAATCCAGCTGCGTCGGAGAGTTTTACCGTATCCTTTGACGGCATTCCGATCACGCAGGCGCCTGTCTCTTTTACACCCTCCATACCTCTTCGCAGAATTTCCTCCGTAACGAATGGTCTGGCGCCGTCGTGGATCAGGACATAATCTGTATCTTCACACGCCAGAAGCCCGGCATAAACAGAATCATAACGTTCTTTTCCGCCCTGGATGATACGGGACACTTTTGTAAAGCCATATCTGTCAACGATCTCAGAACGGCAGTAAGCCAGAGCATCCTCCCCCGCCACCAGTATAATATCATCGATCAGGGGGCTGTCCTGAAAACAGCGCAGCGAATAATAAAGCACCGGTTTTCCGCCGATCTCCAGAAACTGTTTCTGTATTTTACTGTGCATTCTTTTTCCCTGTCCTGCCGCCAGAACGATCGCAGTATTTTTTTCTTTTTTCATTTCTATCTTTCACCAAGTTTCAGATTGGGGACCGCGTTCAGATCCCACCCGTGCCGTGTTCCTTTTTTATACTCGTAATATGCCGCCGCGCCGATCATAGCCGCATTGTCTGTACAATAGACTGGCGATGGCCGGAAGAACTGATATCCGTGTTCCGCGCAGGCTTTTTCCATAGCCGCCCGAAGTGTTCCGTTGGAAGCCACGCCGCCCGCTATGGCAATTTTATTCATATTATAATCACCGGCAGCCATCATGGTGTGCTCCACCAGCACATCGACCACTGCTTTCTGGAAAGAAGCCGCAAGATCCGCCCTGTTTACTTCCTCCCCTTTCATCTGCGCCTGGTTCAGATAATTCAACACCGCGGATTTCACACCGCTGAAGCTGAAATCATACGGGCAATCTCCCACTTTCGCCCGGGGAAAAACAATCGCGTCCGGATTGCCTTCTCTGGACAGTTTATCAATTTTCGGACCGCCCGGATATCCGAGGCCAATGGCGCGGGCAACTTTATCAAAAGCTTCCCCCGCCGCGTCGTCTCTTGTACGGCCGAGGATTTCAAACACTCCGTAATCCTTAACGATCACCAGATGCGTATGCCCGCCTGAAACGATCAGGCAGAGGAACGGCGGTTCCAGATCCGGATGCTCAATATAGTTTGCCGAGACATGGCCTTCGATATGATGAACTCCCACCAGGGGCAGTTTTTTCGCATAGGCGATGGCTTTGGCTTCCGCTACGCCGACAAGGAGAGCGCCTACCAGACCGGGGCCGTAGGTAACGCCTATGGCATCAAGATTATCAAGAGACACTCCAGCTTCCGCCAGGGCAGCTTCCACCACCTGATTAATTTTTTCGATATGTTTTCGGGAGGCGATTTCCGGAACCACTCCTCCGTACAGTTTATGAAGTTCGATCTGAGAAGAAATCACATTTGACAGCACAGTTCTTCCGTTCTTTACTACTGAAGCCGCTGTCTCGTCACAGGAACTCTCTATCGCAAGAATCAATGTATCTTCCACTTTTACTCCTCCTCAAAGTTCAGTTCCACACTCTTGCCGTCTTTGCCCGGATATGACTGAGGAAAGATCTCCCTCACCCCGTCCATATAATCCTCCGGGCGCACGAGAGACGGACTGTAATGCGTCAGCCACATTTCACCCACTCCTGCGTCCCGCGCAAGGACCGCCGCCTCTTGAAAAGTCATATGTTTATATCCACGGGCTTTTTCTGCTTTATCTTCTTCCCCGTACATACCCTCGCAGATAAAAAGATCCGCGCCCCGGGCATTGCGGAGAATGGATTCCGTTGGTCTCGTATCCGTCGTATAGGTAAGTTTGATCCCTTTCCGCTCCGGTCCCAGGACCATATCCGGCGTGTAAATCTCCCCGTTCTCCTCAATCGTCTGACCTTTCTGGAGAGGGTTCCAGTATTTCAGGGGAATTCCCTGTTCTCTGGCTCTCTCCGGGGAGAACTTGCCCTGACGGAGGATTTCCAGAGTATAACCGTAACAGAGAACATTATGATTCACTTTAAAAGCTGTAAGCCGGTAGCCGTTCACCTCGAACATCTCTTCCGGTTTTGTGATCTCAATAAACTTAATCTCGAAAGGAAGCTCCGGCGCGATCACCCGGAGAGCGTTCACCACCCGTTCCAGGCCTTTGGGGCCGATCAGAGTGAGCGGCTCTGTTCTGTCTGCGTTTCCCATTGTCAGGAGAAGTCCCGGCAGACCGCTGATATGATCCCCGTGATAATGAGTAAAACAGATCACGTCGATCGGCTTAAAGCTCCACCCTTTTTCCTTAATGGCAACCTGAGTGCCTTCTCCGCAGTCAATGAGCAGACTGCTTCCATTATACCGGGTCATCAGGGCTGTCAGCCACCTCCTCGGGAGAGGCATCATACCCCCGGTCCCCACTAAACAAACATCCAGCATAAAATATCCTCTTCTATAATAAGAAATTACAGCTTCAGCATAACGTTGAGTCGTTGCCGGTTTTCGTCATAAGGACAGCCGCTTCCACCGGCTCTGTATAATAATTTTTCCTGAGGCCGTCCTCCCTGAATCCGAGACGCTGATACAGTCTTCTCGCCGTCGTGTTGCTCTCCCGCACCTCAAGATGAACTGTCCGTATACCCTGCATTCCGGCCATACGGAGCATACTGTCCACAAGAAAACAGCCGATCCCTTCCCGCTGTCTGTCTCTGCGGACAGCAACGTTCAGGATATCGCCCTCGTCCATAACCGTCATCATACTGCAGAAACCCAGGATCCGCCCCTTCTCTTCCACCACAAAAAACATGGAATCTTCTTTCATCATCCATGTGAGAAATCCTTCTTTCGTCCAGGGTACCGCAAAAACGTCTTCTTCGATCTCCATTACCTGATCGAGATCGTCCACCATCATTTCCCGAAATGTCATTTATTCTCTCCCGCCGTATCCTGCACAGGATTTCCACCCTGTTCTCTTTTGGCGCGTTCCCGTTCCGCCCGCTCCCGTTCCGCCTGGGATACGCGCAGATAATCCGGGACATGCTCTGCCGCGGTCTGAGCCCTGCCCTCCGCGTAACACACAGCCCCGAGGGCCGCCACCGCGCCGGCGCGCTGCTTATTCACATGGGCAGGCGCAAAAGAGAACGGAACGGTAAGTGTTTCTTCTATTATATTACGGAACACCGGCACGCCGTCTCCCAGAAAAGTCACGGTTTCCCCGTATCCGTTCAGCTTCTCCAGAAGTTCCGCCGCAGGCACCGCCATCTGTCCTTCCACAGTTTCCAGCCTGTGATTCCGGAACCGGTAAATCCCTGTATATACCTGGCTGCGTCTGGCGTCCATGATCGGACAGATCAGTCCGGCGGTATCGTAAAGATTATACGCCAGAGCTTCCACCGTAGGCACGCCGACCAGCGGTTTCTTCAGCGCAAGGCCCAGGCCCTTGGCCGTAGCCGAACCGATCCTCAGACCGGTAAAAGATCCCGGACCTGCCGCCACGGCTATTGCGTCTACGGTATTCAGGTCAAGTTCTGTCATCTTCGCAATTTCGTCCAGCATGGGAAGCAGAGTCTGAGAGTGTGTTTTTTTATAGTTCACCGTATATTCGGCGATAAGATTATCATTCTCCACCACAGCCACAGAGGCCACGATCCCCGAACTGTCTATTCCCAAAATCTTCATAATCTTTCACTCTCCCCTTCGTCCGGCAGTCCCTCTACCGTTATTCTGCGGTAGTCGAATCCCTGAGACAGGTCCTTTTCTATTTTTATGGAAACATGTTCCTCCGGCAGGATATCCGCGATCAGTTCCGCCCATTCGATCAGGCAGACTCCGTTTCCGAAAAAATAGTCGTCGTAACCGATCTCTTCCATTTCCTCGATATCTCCGATCCGGTATACGTCAAAATGATAAAAGGGCAGCCTGCCCTCTTCATACACCTGCACGATCGTAAATGTGGGGCTGCTTACCGCCTCCCGGATCCCCAGCCCGGCGGCAACCCCCTGAGTCAGCACTGTTTTGCCCACTCCGAGATCGCCGGTCAGAGTGTAGATCTGACCAGGCAGGGCAGTCCGTCCTATCTTCTCACCCAGGGCAAACGTTTCCTCAGGGCTTCTCGTCTCTACTACCATCTTTCCACCTTTTTCCTTGCAGAATTGTTCTTTGCATATTATAATAGAGCGCACAGAGAAAAACAATACTTTTTATAAAGGAGAATCTTACTATGGCAAATCCAGTTGTAACCATAACCATGGAAAACGGCGATGTGATCAAAGCAGAGCTGTATCCGGATATCGCGCCCAATACAGTAAACAATTTCATCAGCCTTGTAAAAAAAGGCTTCTATGACGGCCTGATTTTCCATCGCGTCATCAATGGTTTCATGATCCAGGGCGGATGCCCCGACGGAACCGGTATGGGCGGTCCCGGCTACTCTATCAAAGGCGAGTTTGCCCAGAACGGCGTAGTCAACGATCTGACGCATACCCCCGGCGTACTTTCCATGGCAAGGGCTATGCATCCCAATTCCGGAGGCAGCCAGTTCTTCATCATGCACAAGGCGGCTCCTCATCTTGACGGAAGCTACGCCGCATTCGGCAAGGTGATCGAGGGAATGGACGTGGTAAACCGTATCGCGGAAGAAGATACCGATTACAACGACCGTCCTCTGGACGAACAGAAAATGAAAACTGTAACCGTGGAGACTTTCGGAACAGATTATCCTGAACCGGAGAAATGTTAAAAAAGAGGGGAAAAGAAAATCCCCTTTTTTTTCTTCGCCGGAACCCCCGCGTTTATCGCTATTTATCAAAAGTAAACGTCTCGCCGTCCAGTACGGCAAAATACAGTTTCCTGTCTTTCTCCATCCTGGCCCGGCCGTTGGTAGCCTCGGTTATGGCTTTCTGCACTGCATCCGTCTCCTGTGCCGGCACCAGCAGCTCCAGCATCACTTTATCTGTATACTCGCTGTTCAGAATGGGAATCTTTTTTTCTCCCGCGATATACTGGATCTTCCCAATCCCTGTATAATCAGTAATTACCTTAAGGACAGTTCCCTGTTTCTTTTCAATGATCCTGCTGGCTTTCAGTCCTTCCTGGACAGCGCCGGAGTAGGCTCTGACAAGTCCTCCTGTCCCCAGAAGGATCCCGCCGAAGTATCGGGTGACCACCACGGCCACATTGTAGATATTCTCTCCCAGTATCACGTCAAGCATAGGCCTTCCCGCTGTCCCGGAAGGTTCGCCGTCGTCGCTGCACCTGGTATACTCCCGGTTCAGGCCCACAGAATAAACATAACAGTTATGTCTCGCGTCCCAGTATTTTTTCTTCATTTCTTCTATGAAGGCAAGAGCTTCCTCCTCCGATTCCACCGGACGCACCGTCGCGATAAATCTGGATTTTTTCTCAGTCAGTTCCCCTGTTCCGCCTTCCAGAACAGTTTTATATTTTTCCGGCATTGGATCCTTCCCCCGTAGTGTTCTCTTTTTCATAAACCCAGATCTGGGTGATCTGCGGCTGAAGCGTGTCGTAACTCCATTTTTTACTGCTGTTGGCCTTGCTGAATGGATCATTGATGGCAAACTGTCCGCCGGCATAACCGGTAAGCAGAATAAAATGTCCGTCGTCGGTAAAATCTCCCGGCCCCATGGCGCAGATGATCAGTTTGCCCTCTTCCAGTTCCGCAGACATACTCTGCTCGTCCATATAGGGATACTGTTCGGCTTTTATTCCGTATTCCTGACAGATATCCCGCATGAACAGCCAGGATGTGCCCTCATCCTCCACATAATACCCGTCCTCCATGGCTCTGGCAGCAAGAGTATCCGGGGTCAGCGTTTCATCCCGCGTCATACTGAACAGAACCATGGAAAGGCAGGTCGGGCCGCAGCCTGATATCCCCACATTGGAATGTCCGTATGGCGCATACCCCCACCGGCTGTCCCACTGGAGAAAAAGCGGCGTCTCCTGCTGTTTTTCCATCAGGCGGATCCCGCCGGACACCTCTGCCGGCATATCCGGCCAGGCTTCCACAAAATCCGTAATTTCCGGATTTCTTCGAAGCGCTTTCAGAAAACTGTCCGGATAGCGGGCCGGATCTGCCCAGATACGATCCCAGGCGGTAGGTACCGGAGTCGGCGTCGGCGCCGGTTCCACCACTGTGGCAACCGGTATCTCTGTATCCTCTAATGGTCTCCATTTATCTGTTTCATATATAAAAACTCCGCAGGCCAGGACCAGACAAAGCAGCGCCGCAAGCATTACATGAGTCTTTCTCTGCTGCTTTCTGGCCTCAATGGTCCGCTGTTTTCTTTTTTCTATATAAAGCGCGCGTTCTTCCACCGGAATCTCCGTAATATGGCGGATTCCGGATTTTCGCAATGATCTTCGCCTTTTTATCATACCGTCCCCTTTCCCGCTCATTATATCCAAGGCTCATTCCTTTTGCAACAATTTCCTTTCGGCAATCTTAAATTACAGCGTTCTTTCTTTTTCTGTTATACTTAAAGTACATTTAATAAGGAAAATCTGAGAATCCTAAGAGAAGAACAGAACTTTTCCATGTCGAAAATGTGAAGTTTTTATTTTAGGGTTTATTTACCATTTTTAATCTGATATAATAATACGGATTATAAAGGAGGAAGATCATGAATTACGGCAAAAAATCAGTCTCCAGAAAACGAAATTCTCTGATTTCCAGTACATCCATGATGGGAAAGCGTGCTCATGTTTCTTTTATCAGAATTCTGTTTATCGCTCTGATCGCGCTGTGTGTAACCGTGGGCTGCGTGGGTATCGGAGCCTTCCGCGGGATCATAGACAACGCCCCGGATGTAGACGAGATCGATATTTCCCCTCTGGGTTACGCAACATTCCTGTATGACGGCGAGGGAAATCAGCTCCGCAAGCTGTCTGCTCCCGATGCGAACCGTCTTCCTGTTTCCATTGAGCAGATCCCTGTTGATCTCCAGCATGCTGTAGTGGCTATTGAGGATGAACGTTTTTATGAACATAACGGTATTGATGTGAGAGGTATTCTCCGTGCTTTTGTAAGAAATATCTCCTCCGGCGACCTTTCCGAGGGCGCCAGCACCATTACCCAGCAGCTTTTGAAAAATAATGTGTTTACCAACTGGACCCAGGAAAGCACCTGGCTGGAGCGTTTCACCAGAAAATTCCAGGAACAGTATCTTGCCATCCAGGTGGAAGATAAGATCAACGATAAGAATGTAATTCTTGAGAACTATCTGAACACCATCAACCTTGGAGCCGGCGCATACGGCGTGCAGGCTGCGGCAAGACAGTATTTCAATAAAAACGTCTGGGAACTGAATCTGTCCGAATGTGCGACACTTGCCGGTATCACACAGAATCCTACCCAGTACAATCCGATCGAACATCCAGAGGCCAACGCCAAAAGACGCCAGGAAGTTCTGGAACACATGGTGGAGCAGGGATATATCACTCAGGCACAGTATGACGAAGTTATTAATGATGATGTATATTCAAGGATCCAGGCTGCACAGACAGTAATCTCTGATACAACCAACACAATCTACTCATATTTCGAGGACGAACTGATCGATCAGGTAATCAACGACCTGATGAACATCAAGGGATATACAAGAACACAGGCACAGAACCTGGTATACAGCGGCGGACTGAGTATTTATACCACGCAGGATCCGGCGATCCAGCAGATACTTGACGAGGAATATGCCAATCCTGAGAACTACCCCGACTATGTGCAGTATGCTCTGGATTATGCTCTCACTGTCGAGAATCCTCAGGGCGAGCAGGTCAATTACAGCAAAGAGATGCTGCAGCTGTATTTCCAGAATGAAGATCCGGAATTCGATCTTCTCTTTGACTCCCAGGAAGAGGGACAGAGTTATGTGGACAGATATAAACAGTCTATTCTCGCCGACGGCAGCACCGTAGTGGCAGAACGGATAAGCTTCGCTCCCCAGCCCCAGTCTTCCATGAGTGTCATCGACCAGCATACCGGATATGTAAAAGCAATCATCGGCGGACGTGGTGAGAAGACCGCCAGCCTGACACTGAACCGTGCAACGGACACTACCAGACAGCCCGGTTCCACCTTTAAGATCGTTTCCACATACGCTCCTGCCCTCAATGAAAAAGGCATGACCCTGGCGACGACTTTTGAGGATGAACCGTACAATTATCCTGACGGTTCACCGGTGGAGAACGCCTCCCTGAGTTATGGAGGCACCACTACCATCCGGAGAGCTATTCAGAACTCTATCAACGTAGTTGCAGTAAAATGTCTGGAACAGGTTACTCCCGAAGTGGGACTGCAGTATCTGGACAACTTCGGATTCACTACGCTGGCCCATGGTACAGAGGCCGACACTGACGCCGACGGAAACGTATGGACAGACGCCAACCTGTCCATGGCTCTTGGCGGTCTGACCCATGGTGTTACCAATGTGGAACTGTGCGCGGCTTATGCGGCGATCGCCAACGGCGGCAACTATATTGAACCGATTTATTACACCAAGATCCTGGATCACGACGGAAATGTACTGATCGAAAAAACCTCCGCAGAACGTTCCGTGATCAAAGAAAGCACCGCATGGCTTCTCACGAATGCTATGGAGGATGTTGTAACAAAAGGAACCGGTACGGCCTGCCAGCTTGACAATATGACAGTAGCCGGCAAAACAGGTACTACGGATGACTACAACGATCTCTGGTTCGTAGGCTATACTCCCTATTATACCTGTGCAGTATGGTCGGGCTTCGACAACAATGAGAAGCTTCCTAACGACTATTCCCGGGAATTCCACAAGGGACTCTGGCGCAAAGTGATGAACCGTATCCACGAAGGCCTTGCAGATCAGGAATTCACAATGCCTTCCAGCATTGAGAAACTCAGCGTCTGCGCGGAAACCGGACTTCTTCCGAGAGCCGGCTGCCCTGTTATCACAGAATATTTTGATATCGGTGATGTTCCGGATGAGTACTGTGATAATCACTTCTATGAACCCGAACCGATTCCGGAATATACAGAAGATACTTATTACGAAGAACCTTCTACTGATACGGAAACAACAACTGATACCGATAATCCGGATGGAGAAACACCTGCTCCCGAAGATCCCGGCACTGAGGATCCTGGTACAGGCGATCCTGGCACCGGTGATCCTGGTACCGACGGTGATGGTACCGGCGGTGACGGTTCCGGAGACGGCGACTGGGACTATGTGGATCCCGGCACCGGCGGCGACACTTCCGGGGGCGGCGACTGGGATTATGTGGATCCCGGCACCGGCGGTGATGTTCCTGTAGCGTAAATTTAAAAAGGATGACTGTCGTCAGTCATCCTTTTTTGTTCTTTATTTACAATATCTAAAACTTCCTCTAGAGAACCATCTTCGCCGCCCCATAGATTCCTGCATCGTTTCCAAGGCTGGCGATAACCATCGGCGTATCTTTACATAATGAGAAGGCATACTGTCTGTAATACTTCTGAATACAGTCAATAAGAGGCTGTCCTGCTTTGGATACGCCGCCGCCGATCACGATCGCCTCCGGATCTACAACAGCCGCTATGAATGCCAGCGCACCGCCAAGTTTATCCCCGACCTGTTCCATGATTTTTCCTGCCAGCACATCCCCGGCCTTGAAAGCATCGAGAACGTCTTTTGCCGTAAGTTTCTCTATGCCGCGCAGAGTGCTTGTCTCACTGCTGGATTCCAGAATTTGACGGGCAACGCGCACAATGCCTGTCGCGGATGCGTACTGCTCCAGACAGCCGCTGTTTCCGCAGTTGCACTTCTCGTTTTCGCTATGGTCGATATTGGCATGTCCGATTTCTCCACCGGCGCCATGATGACCGGCTACAATCTTTCCGCCAACAATAATCCCTCCGCCGACGCCGGTTCCCAGCGTAGCCATGACCACATTCTGCGCGCCTGCGGCGGCGCCTTTCCACGCCTCACCCAGAGCTGCTACGTTGGCGTCATTTCCTGCCTTCGCCGGAAGGCCGGTAAGTTCGCTGAGTTCTTTTGCCACGGGCTTGAATCCCCAGTAAAGATTCACCGCACAGGCCGCCTCGCCTTTCGTATTGATCGGTCCGGGGATACCGATGCCCACGCCGGCAACGTCTGCTTTCTCGATGCCGCGCTCCTGCATTTTATTCCGGATAGCTTCCGCCACGTCCGGAAGGATATTTTCCCCCTGGTTCTCAGTTCTTGTGGGAATTTCCCATTTATCCGCCAGGGTGCCGTCGGTCTGGAACAGTCCGCATTTCACGCTGGTTCCTCCCACATCAATGCCAAAACAGTATTTACTCATTTCTTTTTCCTGCCTTTCCTGCTTCCTTATATATTATTTATCGCGTTTCTTCGCAATATTTTCCTGCACTCTCTTATACAGTTCTTCCGCCGCGTTATACCCCATCTTCTTCTGTCTGTGGTTAACCGCCGCGGTCTCTACGATGATCGCCAGATTACGGCCCGGACGGATCGGCAGAGAATGACATACGACCTTGTTCCCCAGATATTCCGTATATTCCTCATGAAGTCCCAGACGGTCATATTCCTTATCTCTGTCCCATTCCTCCAACTTAATGACAAGATCCACAGACTGGGTATTTTTGACACTTTCCACACCGAAAAGCGTTTTTACATCAATGATACCGATACCGCGGAGTTCAATAAAATGACGGGTAATATCCGGAGCTGATCCCACCAGGGTAACATCACTGACTTTTCTGAGTTCTACAACGTCGTCACTTACCAGACGATGTCCGCGCTTGATCAGTTCCAGCGCCGCCTCGCTTTTACCGATTCCGCTCTCGCCGGTAATCAGAACGCCCTCGCCGTATACATCCACCAGCACGCCGTGAATGGAAATACAGGGTGCAAGCTGTACGCCCAGCCATCGGATGGTTTCCGCCATGACGTTGGAGGTTGTCCTCTCAGTCACAAAAGTAGGCACATTATATTTGATAGCCAGATCAAGCATATCCTGTGAAGGCTTCGTCATAGTACTGAATATTACACAGGGAATCTTACTGGAAATAAAACGTTCATACTTCATCAGACGTTTCTCATCGCTGAGCTGCATAAGATACGTATACTCCACATATCCTATAATCTGTACGCGCTCGTTGGCGAAATGTTCCAGATATCCTGTAAGCTGCAGAGCGGGACGGTTGATCTCCGCGGAGATGATCCTCACGTCTGTAAGATCGATCTCGGGAGTCAGATTGGTAAGTCCCAGCTCCTGAACCATCTTTGTCAACAATACACCCTTCATATATATGTTCTCCTTTTTCATTTATTTTCCTGTATCTCATTCCCGGTTTCCGGCACATTTCCGGCGCTGTTCTCCTGCTGTCGGTGAAAGAAATCATATACCTGCCGCGCGCTGGCCGCGTTCATGGATTCGGTATCCGCCAACTCCTCCAGCGAAGCGTCCCGGATCTTCTCCACAGAACGAAATCTCCTCATAAGCGCCTTTCTCCGTCTTTCACCGATCCCCGGAATATCATCCAGGACAGAGTGCACCTGGCCTTTGCTTCTCAGGGATCTGTGGTATTCTATGGCAAAACGGTGGGCCTCGTCCTGGATCCTGGTGATCAGGCGGAAGCCTTCGCTGTCTGTGTCTATGGGAATCTCTGTATTATTATAATATAATCCCCTGGTGCGGTGATGATCGTCTTTTACCATACCGCATACCGGAATCTGCAGTCCCAGTCGTTCCAGTACGCTGAGGGCAATATTTACCTGTCCTTTTCCCCCGTCCATCAGAAGGAGATCCGGCATCCTCGCGAAACTGTCAAATTCTCCGCTGCTCTCATGGGTAAAACGCCGTGTCAGCACTTCCTCCATACTGGCGTAATCATTCGGTCCCTGAACCGATTTAATGCGGAATTTACGGTAATCACTGCGTTTCGGCCTGCCTTTTTCGTAAACCACCATGGAACCTACGGATTCGAATCCACTGATATTGGAGATATCAAAAGCTTCCATACGGCTGATATCAGAAAGTCCCAACCAGCTCTCCACTTCCCGCACGGCGCCAATCGTCCTTCCCTCTTCTCTTTTCATGCGCTCTCTGTCCTTATCCAGAACCATCTTCGCATTTTCCCAGGCAAGCTCTACCAGTTTCTCCTTGGTACCTTTCTGCGGCACAACGATATGCACTTTTTGCTTTCGCCTGGAAGTAAGCCATTCTTCAATGACCTCCGCATCTTCCACCTGAGTCTGGAGCATGATCTCTCTGGGAATAAAAGGCGTTCCCGCATAAAACTGTTTCAGGAAGCTGGATAACACCTGGGATCTCGTATCTCCCCGGCCGACTTTCAGATAAAAATGATCTCTGCCGATCAGCTTACCGCCTCTCATAAAGAACACCTGAACAACTGCGTCCTGATCCCGGAGATCCGGGCTTTCATCCATCGCTGCCGCAATGATATCCCTGTCCTCCTCGCCATACGCAGTAATTTTCTGACGTTCTCCGATCATGCGGATACTCCGGATCAGATCCCGGCACTCGGCGGCGTCCTCGAAACGCATCTCCTCAGAGGCCTGAGCCATTTTCTCCGTAAGCTGATCTATCGTTTCCTGGAAATCACCGTTCAGAAACCGGATCACTTTACTGATCTTCTCTTTATATTCTTCCTGAGACACTTCTCCCGTACAGGGTCCCGCGCACTGTTTCATATGATAATAAAGGCAGGGACGGTCCTTCCCGAAATCTCTGGGAAGAGAGCGGTTGCATGAGCGCACCCCGTATAGCTTCCGCACAAGCTCGATCACATCTTTCACTGCCCCGGTGCTTGTATATGGGCCGAAATAGCGGTTCTTGTCTTTCTTCATCCTCCGGGCAAAAAGCACCCGGGGATACGCCTCCTGGACAGTAACCTTAATGAAGGGATAACTCTTGTCATCCTTCAGCATGGTATTGTATTTGGGCCGGTGTTCCTTGATAAGATTACTCTCAAGTACAAGAGCCTCAAGTTCCGAATCTGTGATGATATACTCAAATCTCGCGATATGGGTAACCATCTGCTCGATCTTCGCCCCTTTATTCCGGCTGCTCTGAAAATACTGCCGCACACGGTTTTTAAGGCTTACCGCCTTACCTACATAAATGATCTCATCTTTCTCATCATGCATGAGATACACGCCCGGTTTGGCGGGAAGCTTTTTTAATTCCTCCTCAATCTGAAACATTGTCAGACTCCCCGGATATATCTGATCCTGCGGTTTCTGTATATTCTTCCGTCTGCACGGAATCTGTCTTTACTTCTTCCGCATGTTCCTCAGCCTCAATACCTTTCGGCTCCTCAGGGATCACCAGATCATCCAGATTTTCCGGAATATCCAGTCCTTTCTCCACGGCGCGGAAGATCTTCATAAACTCTTTTCCTGTGATAGTCTCACGCTTTATCAGATATTCGGCAATCTTATCGAGAGCTGTCCTGTGTTCGCCCAGGAGTCTCTTGGCTTCTTCATAGGAGAGATGCAGAAGCTGCATCACTTCATGGTCGATCTCTGTGGCCGTATCGTCGCCGCAGTTAAGAACGGCCCGTCCGGAAAGATACTGGTTCTCCTGTGTGGCCAGTCCCATCAGACCGAACTTCTTCGACATACCATACTGGGTGATCATGGCCCGCGCAACCTTGGTTGCCTGTTCTATGTCGTTGGCAGCGCCTGTAGTCACGGTATCAAAAACAATCTCCTCAGCGGCGCGTCCGCCAAGATACCCCACCAACATCGCTTCCAGTTCTTTCTGGGTGTTCAGGAACTTCTCTTCCTCCGGAACCTGCATAACATATCCCAGCGCTCCCATGGTACGGGGAACGATCGTGATCTTCTGTACCGGTTCCGCGTCTTTCTGAAGAGCGTTTACAAGAGCGTGTCCCACCTCATGATAGGATACGATCTTTCTCTCCTGTGGACTCAGGATCCTGTCTTTCTTCTCCTTACCGACCAGAACCACTTCCACGGATTCCAGCAGGTCTTTCTGGGAGACAGCCCGGCGTCCGTTCTTCACGGCAAGAATCGCCGCCTCGTTGATCATATTCGCAAGATCGGATCCTACTGCTCCTGATGTGGCAAGCGCAATGGCTTCCAGATCTACGGTATCATCCAGCATGACTTCTTTTGCATGTACTTTCAGTACTTCCACACGGCCTTTCAGATCCGGTCTGTCCACGATAACCCGGCGGTCAAAACGTCCCGGACGAAGAAGCGCAGGGTCGAGAACTTCCGGACGGTTGGTAGCCGCCAGGATAAGAAGTCCCTTGGAAGTATCGAATCCGTCCATCTCCGCAAGGAGCTGGTTCAGCGTCTGTTCTCTCTCGTCGTTCCCTCCGTAATGAGAATCACGGCTCTTGCCGATAGCGTCGATCTCGTCGATAAAAATAATACATGGGGCGTTTTTCTTGGCCTCTTCAAAAAGGTCCCGAACACGGGACGCGCCCACGCCCACGAACATCTCCACAAATTCTGATCCGGACAGGGAAAAGAAAGGAACGTTCGCCTCTCCGGCCACCGCTTTGGCAAGAAGCGTTTTACCGGTTCCGGGCGGTCCCACAAGAAGCGCGCCCTTGGGAAGCTTGGCTCCGATGGCTGTATATTTCCCCGGATTATGAAGGAAATCCACAACCTCCTGGAGAGACTCCTTGGCCTCGTCCTGCCCGGCCACATCCTTAAATGTAACTCCTGTCTCCTTCTGGACATAACTTCTGGCGCGGCTCTTGCCTACGCCCATGATCCCGCCGCCGCCTTTGTTCATGCGGCGCATGAAAAACATCAGCATCAGAAACATGACTATTGTGGGGAGAAGGATGCTCGCCATCATGGAAACAAATTCACCCACCGCGTCGGGCTGTTCGTAATGGAAAGTAATACCTTTTCCTTCCAGACGCTCCGTCAGAGCGTCCACGCTTTCCATCTGATTCACACGGTAGGTTACATTCTGGTAAAAGGATTCCTGGATCTTCGGTTCCACTGTCAGTACGCCGGACTGAAGCGTTACTTCCTTCACCTGATCCTTATCTACCATCTCAATAAATTCGTCATAAGTGATCTCGCTGGAGTCACCGCTCATCATATCTGTCACGAAGCTGAGACACACCAGCGTAATAAGGAGACAAATCAAAAAAGCCAGAATGGACTGGCGGTTTCTGTTCGGTCCCTGGTTTTTCGGGTTATTTCGGTTCGGACGGTTTCCGTCGTTCCGATCATCCATATGATTATTCATTCTTTTCCTCCTGTTGTTATCTTCTTTATTATAAAGAGATTTCTCTGATAAATCAACAAATAATTCAATACTCCCGCCCCCTGCTTCCGACATAAAAATAATATTGATCCGAGGCGAAAAAAAATTCCCATTTTTCTTATTTTTGTAGTATACTATGTGCATGACAGCGGCAGACAATACTGACGGCTGATTGTGACGAGGAAAGGAAATGAACTTATGAAAATTGGATTTGACAACGAGAAGTACCTTACAATGCAGTCAGAACATATACGGGAAAGGATCGGCAAGTTCGGCAATAAGCTGTATCTGGAATTCGGCGGGAAATTATTTGACGACTACCACGCCTCCAGAGTTCTTCCCGGCTTCGAGCCTGACAGCAAGCTGCGTATGCTGATGCAGCTCAGCGACCAGGCGGAGATCGTCATTGTCATCAGTGCGGCTGATATTGACAAGAATAAAATGCGCGGAGATCTGGGTATCACATATGATATGGATGTGCTCCGCCTTATAGACGCCTTTACAGAACGGGGCCTTTATGTTGGCAGCGTATGCATTACGCGCTACGCCGGACAGGAAAGCGCCGACCGCTTCCGCGCGAGACTGGAAAAACTGGGGATCCGCGTTTTCCTTCATTACAGCATTCCCGGCTATCCCAGCAATACGTCTCTGATCGTCAGCGACGAGGGATACGGAAGAAATGAATACATCGAGACCACCAGACCTCTTGTCGTGGTAACTGCTCCCGGACCCGGAAGCGGCAAAATGGCCACCTGCCTTTCCCAGCTCTATCACGAATACAAGAGAGGGATCTGCGCCGGATACGCGAAGTTTGAAACCTTCCCCATCTGGAACATCCCGCTGAAGCATCCGGTGAACCTGGCCTATGAGGCGGCAACCGCCGATCTTAACGACGTCAATATGATCGATCCCTTCCATCTGGAGGCCTATGGGGAGACCACTGTCAACTATAACCGCGACGTGGAGATTTTCCCCGTACTGCAGGCAATGTTCGAGAAGATCATGGGAAACTGTCCCTACAAATCACCTACCGATATGGGCGTGAACATGGCGGGCAACTGTATCATTGACGACGAGGTATGCCGCGAGGCGTCCCGCCAGGAGATCATCCGCCGCTACTACAAGAGCTGCGCGGCCTTTGTCTCCGGTGAAGGCAAAGAAGAAGAAGTCCGCAAGATCGAACTTCTCCTGAAACAGGCCCACGCCTCTCTGGAAGACCGCAAAGTCGTTCCCGTCAGCCTGGAAATAGAGAAAAAGACCGGCGGTCCCGCCGCGGCTCTGGAACTACCCGACGGACAGATCGTACACGGAAAGACCTCCGACCTTCTGGGCGCTTCCGCCGCCCTTCTTCTGAACGCGCTGAAGGTTCTGGCCGGGATCGATCACGAACATCATGTGATCTCCCCCGAAGCCATTCATCCTATCCAGGAACTGAAGACAAGATACCTGGGAAGCAAGAATCCCCGTCTTCATTCTGACGAAACGCTGATCGCCCTTTCTGTAAGCGCCGCCAGCAATCCGGAAGCACGCCTTGCCCTGGAACAGCTCCGCAAACTGAAAGGTTGTCAGGCGCACACTTCCGTAATGCTGTCTTCCGTAGACATCCTGGAATTCCGCAGGCTGGGTATCGAGCTGACCTGCGAACCCAAATTCGAAAACCAGAAAGGAAATCCCCGTCCATAAGGACGGGGTAACAGGAATCTGCTTGTCCTTTCGGACAATCAGCAGCGAAAATCCCCGTCTCTTCGGACGGGGATTTTCTTTTTAGTCGTATCCGTTAGGATTGTGGGACTGCCAGTTCCAGGAGTCCGCACACATATCTTTGATATCATACTCGGCTTTCCAGCCCAGTTCTCTCTCAGCCTTGGAAGCGTCGGAATAGCAGGTTGCAATATCGCCGGGACGGCGGGGTTTGATCACATAGGGGATCTTCACACCTGTAGCGGCTTCAAAATTCTTCACAATATCCAGAACGCTGTAACCTTTTCCGGTTCCCAGGTTATAAATGCTGAGGCCGGAATTGTCCTCAATTTTCTTCAGCGCCTTTACATGGCCTTTGGCAAGATCCACTACATGGATATAGTCTCTCACACCGGTTCCGTCCGGAGTATCATAATCGTTGCCGAACACACCCAGTTCTTTCAGCTTGCCTACAGCTACCTGGGTGATATAGGGCATCAGGTTATTGGGGATACCGTTGGGGTTCTCTCCGATGGTACCGCTCTTGTGAGCGCCGATGGGGTTGAAATAACGCAGAAGTACAACGTTCCATTCCGGATCTGCCTTCTGGATGTCTGAAAGGATCTGCTCCAGCATAGATTTCGTCCATCCGTAGGGATTAGTGCACTGTCCTTTGGGGCACTCCTCCGTAATGGGAATCTCCGCGGGATCTCCATATACTGTAGCCGAAGAGGAGAAGATAATATTCTTCACGCCGTGTTTTCTCATCACATCCACCAGAACCAGAGTTCCCGCTATATTGTTATTGTAATATTCCCATGGTTTCGCCACTGATTCGCCTACTGCTTTCAGTCCGGCAAAATGAATACAGGAATCGATATTCTCTTTTTCGAAAATCTCTGTCAGCGCTTCTCTGTCCAGGATGTCGGCTTTATAGAACTTCACCGGTTTTCCGGTGATCTTTTCCACACGTTCCAGACTTTTTTCACTTGAATTGCACAGGTTATCCACAACAACCACATCATAGCCGGAATTCTGCAGTTCCACAACCGTATGGCTTCCGATATAACCTGCTCCGCCTGTTACTAAAATTGCCATGTTTTTCTCCTCCTTACGGGATTATTTTTCCATGTTTATTATAACATTTCTATTATAAATCCACAATGCTGTTATTGCCACAGCTTCTGCGGATACAGTCCCTGGTCTTTCAGATTCTGAACCGCCGCCATGACCATGGGTTTGTCCTCTTTATATGTGACGCCGTACCATTTGTCGGCGGACTTCAGCACCTTTACAGTGGCTTTTTTCTCCTCCAGGAGTTCGTCCACTACAAACGGAAGGAAAAACTCACATTTCAGCGGGTTCTTTTCCAGATTTTCTTCCATGAAAACCGCGAACCGTTTCTTAAGTTCCTCAAGAATATCCGCGGAGAATCCCCACATATTCATGGAAACGGCAGCGTCTGCGGGAAGCTCTGTCCAGGAAGCTCCTTCGTCCTCTGTATACGCCGCTCCGTCCCCTCTCTTCTCGATATGAGTACGCTCATTGATCCCCCTAAGATACCCTTCATCATCTGTCACACAGACGCCTCTGGAGACATAACCGTTCTCTGTAAGGGTGTTTTCCAGCCTGTATCCTACCATCATATATCTTCCGGCAGCGTCTTCCGCCTCCGGATCTGTCAGGAAATCGTAAGCCATCTGGAAGGCACGGACTCCGTAATAATCATCCGCGTTGATCACCACGAAAGGACCGTCGATCTCGTCGATGCAGCTTAAAACTGCGTGTCCGGTACCCCAGGGTTTCACCCGTCCTTCTGGAACCGTGAATCCCTCCGGGATATTATCCAGTTCCTGGAATACATAAGATACCTGGATAAAACGGCTGAGCCGGTCCCCGATCGCCTCGCGGAACGCCTGCTCGTTTTCCCTCTTTATGATAAAGATCGCCTTTTCAAATCCGGCTCTCACCGCGTCATAAACAGAGAAATCCATAATAATATGTCCGTCTCCGTCAATGGGATCGATCTGTTTCAGTCCGCCATAGCGGCTTCCCATTCCTGCCGCCATGATTACCAGTACCGGTTTTTTCATTTTCTTTTCTTCCTTTCATTTCTAATGCTTTTCTGTCTGCTGCCGCAGTTGTTTCGTATCAGGTCTCTTTCAGACGGTATCCGACGCCTCTCACCGTCTCCAGCATCTCCCCTGCTTCTCCCAGCTTCTGCCGGAGGGAACGCACATGCACGTCCACAGTCCTGGTCTCTCCGTCGAAGTCATATCCCCACACATGTTCCAGGATCTGATTCCGGCTCATGACCATTCCCTTATTTTCCGCCAGATACTGAAGAAGTTCGAATTCCTTGCGGGTAAGTTCCATCTTTTCTTTTCCCAGACAAACCTCATGTCTGTTCACAGATATCCTGAGATCGCCACAGGTGATCTCCTTCTCCTCCGTCTGCCTCACGCATCTTCTGAGGACAGCCTTTACCCGTGAGACAAATTCCATCATACCGAAGGGTTTGGTGATATAATCGTCCGCTCCTCCGTCCAGTCCTTTTACCTTGTCGAATTCCGATTCTCTCGCCGTTACCAGGATCACAGGGATATTCCTGGTATCCGGATCGGATTTCAGTCTGGCAAGGATCGAATATCCGTCCTCCCCCGGAAGCATGATATCCAGAAGAATCAGCTCAGGCTTCTCTTTCGCCAGGGCTTTCAACAGGCTCTTCCCGTCCTCCAGCCCCTTTGCGTCGAATCCTGTGGCTCCCAGCGTGTAAACCAGAAGTTCACGGATATTCTGCTCATCCTCAACACAAAATATCATTCCGTCGCCCTCCCTGACAGTTCTTTTCACGGTTTCTCAGAAACTTCGGATTTCTTCGCCTTCGTCTCCCGTTTTGTCAATGGATCGTATGATCAGATAATAACTGGTGTTTTCGTTCACCTGCACCTTCACACGGTCGCCAACCCGATGCCCTTTCAATGCTTTTCCGATAGGCGATTCTATACTGATTCTGTTTTCCATGGAATTGCCCCGGATAGAAGTGACCAGCTTATATTTCTCGATCTCCCCGTCTTCCTCGAACTCCACTTCCACGATGTCGTCCATCCCCACCTCGTCTGCTCCGGAGGTATCCGTGACAATATCCGCCGTCTTAAGCATTCTCTCCAGATAACGGATGCGGCTTTCATTCTGGTTCTTGTGTCTTTTCGCAGCGTAATATTCAAAATTCTCGCTGAGATCTCCCTGGGCCCTGGCTTCCTTCACCGCCTCGATGGCTTCTTTGCGCACCACCAGTTTCCGGTGTTCGATCTCCTGCTCGATCTTCTCTACGTCCCTTTTTGTAAGCTTTTCACGCATTTTGAACTGCTCCTTATATCTATCGTCATAAACAGCGGCAAACACCCTTCAACATAAGCATTTGTCCGCTATACTTTAGTATACACGATATTCCTTTTCCATACAAGAAGAGGACGAACAAACTCAATTCAAAGAAATATAAATTCACTTTCTACAAACATCAGTCCAGAATCCGGGCATATATTTTTTCCATCTGCCTGAAAGACACTGCATTATCAAATTTTAACGCCGCCTGCATACATGCGTTTTTCATGTTTCTACGAGTATCCGCATTACAGAGTTTTTTAATTGCTTCCGCAAACGCTTTTTCATCATGGCAATCGCACATATATCCTGTCACTCCGTCAACCATATAATCTTTAATCCCATGTACATTCGAAGTGACAAGCGGAAGACCAGCCGACAGCATCTCTATTCCGCTTAGCCCCAATCCTTCTCTTGTTGAAGCAAGTGCCCCAAAATCTGCACAATGGCACAATTCTGGTATATCTGCCCTGTGCCCTGCAAAGACTACATTAACCCCAAGTTCCTCCGCGGTCTTCTTTAATTCTTCATAAGTACCCGCCCCCTGAACAGCCTTTCCGCAAATTACAAGCACAAGGTCTGGATCCTTAAGTTCTCCCAATGCTCTGATCAGAATACCATGATTTTTTCTGACAGAAAGTTCTCCTACATCAAGAATCATCGTCTGACCTTCTTTTATTCCCAGTTCCCCGCGTTTCTCAGCAGAATCCACCACCGCGTTGCGATATTTTGCCGTATCGCATCCGACTCCGTTAATATGAAAAACCAGCCGGGAACACATCTTTTCCGCAACCGCATAGTCTTCCCTGTTAATCGTTATAATCGCATCAGTGAATATAGACATTATTTTCTCAACAGGGTAATAAATCATCCATTCTTTTCTGCCGGAACCTTTATGAAAATAAAAACCGTGGCTGGTATAGATTACCTTTGTTCCTTTCCGGCGATAAGGGATTGCAGCGAACCTGGTAATTGCTCCTGCAATAGGAGTGTGACAATGAATAACGTCAAAGTCATATTCTTTCAGCAGGGTTTTTACCTGTTTCCACGATATGAAAGATTCTTTTGAAATCGGTGACTTTGATGAAAAATCAATCTGATGAAACTCGACTCCCCATTCCCGGAATACAGCATCATTTTCTTCTTTGTTTTTGTTTTTGGCATTTCCGGCACAATGAACCTCATATCCCCTTGCCTGCAGCAATTCGATATCATGCCTCAGAAATGTACTGATAAATCCAGACAAAGCGGCTATAACAAGCGCCCTTTTTTTCATCTTATCTGTTCCTCTCATATTTGATTCACACAGAAATTCTCATTTCTGATTTCTTCTGTTTTTATAGTATCACTAACTTCGAAAAAATTCAAACTTGAAATATCCAGTTTAGTTGTAAAACAGAATGTCCGCACTTTATTCAGGGCATAAAAAAGAAGCTGCAGCAGGCAGCTTCCTCTATATATTTATTCTTCCGCTCGGTACACAGTTCTGTATCCCTCTTCCAGGATTTCCGCAATCTGCTCCAGCTCTTCCGTGATCTCCGGAAGAACCTCTTCCCCGCACGCAAACCGCACGCAGGTTCCGCAGGAGGAACTTAAGTTCCTGGGGACAGGCATGATCACCGCTTCCATCCCCTGTTTTTCACACTTCCGCTTAAAACATAACGCCCCATAATGGGAATAAAATGTAGCTATGTATTCTTTCATTTTGTTACCTGCAGGATAAAATCATCCCCCTGCTCTTTTACCTGAACTTTGTATCCCTGATGCATGGCAAAACGGGTGACATTTTCCCTGGCGGTCACGTTATCCACCAGCACCTCATATGCCGCTTCCCGGGAAGCCATGGCGTTCTTCATCATGATCACAGGTTCCGGACAGGAAAGTCCTCTTGCGTCGATTGTTTTCATATTCCATCTCTCCTCTCACCTACGCGTCCGCTTTGCGGAATGTGTTTGCGGCGGCGATTACAGCAACCACGGCAATCCCGATGACAACCGCAATCTTTCCGTTGGCCGTGGGACCGTCTGCCGAAGCCGCAAGTCCGAAATTATGCGCAAAAGCGGCTCCCACCATAAGGCCCAGCACTGTCACCGCTGAATCCGTATTTCCCTCTCCCGCAAGGACAAGCTGGCGGAGAGGACATCCTCCAAGAAGCACACAGCCGAAGCCTGCAAGGAACATTCCCAGCGCGTTCCACAGTCCGTCTGTGTGGGCTACCGGCTGTCCGGCAAATCCCGGATTAAAAAAAGCTGTTCCCGTCGCCGCGCCCAGGATCAGATTCACCACGAAGGCGCTGACCAGAATCGCCAGAAAGCCCAGCAGCAGTTTCCATTCTCTGAACAGAACCGCGTCACGGATGCCTCCCACCATACAGAGACGGGTTCTCTGAGCAAGAGTTCCCACGATCAGTCCGGCGATCAGCGAGATCACAACAGGCGCGTGAAGGGCTCCCGGACCGGCACCGGCCTCACTGAAATGTATAAATGCAGGCGCTGCCACCAGAAAGATCAGAAACACCAGCTGAAGCACGGGAAACATCTGCCCCTCCAGGACAGGCATTTTGTAGGAACGCTTCAGAGTATAGCCTTTTTTCAGAAATACAACGCCTGCCAGAATGCCGGCGGCAAAACCGACGAATCCGAAAATGGCGTTTCCGTCGCCTCCTGCAAGTCTCAGGATCATGCGGAAAGGACATCCGAGAAACATCAGACACCCGATCATCACAAAAACTCCCAGTATGAATCTGGTCACCGGAGCGGAACCGCCTCTGGGACGGAACTCTTTCGCCGCCAGAGAAACAGCGCAGGCGCCTAGGACAAGCCCTATGATCTCAGGACGGATGTACTGCACCGCCGCCGCACTGTGAAGTCCCAGCGCGCCTGAAGTATCCCGCAGAAAACAGGCGATACAGAATCCCATGTTGACAGGATTTCCAAAAAATACCAGCATTGCCGCGATCAGCCCGATAAGCACGCCGGCCGCCGCGATCGTCATTTTTTCATTTTTCATCTGTGGTCTTCCCCTCTCTTTTCCATTTCTGTTATTGTAACATTTTCGCTGAAATTTCTCCAATTAAACATAGGTAAAAAACACATGTATTTATAGATTTTATTTATAAATTGGTTTATAATGTAAACAGAACTTATTTTCAGAATACCATACTCTTTTTTCAGAGAAAGGAACGATCATGACTCATTTGAATCCCGATACAACAGACCACATATCCCAGAACACCCCCTGCCGCCGGAAGATCTATCTGGACCAGGCGGCCACCTCCTGCCCCAAAGCTCCCGGGGTAGCCGATGCTGTGTACCGTTATCTGGCCGGTTCCGCCGTAAACGTGAACCGGGGAACCTACGGCGCCGCCTACTCTCTGGAAGAAGAGATCCTGGATACAAGAGAACAGCTTCTGAAGCTTTTTCATTTCACCTCCGGCAGAGGAAAGAATGTAATCTTTACTTCCGGCGTCACCTCAAGCCTGAACATCCTTCTGAAAGGAATCCTTCACCCCGGCGACCACGTGCTGGTGTCATCCATGGAACACAACGCCGTCATGCGCCCCCTGGTCCAGCTTTCACATACAGGCGTAACCTTCGACCGGATCCCCTGCAGTCCCGACGGAACGCTTCTCCTCCACGAAGCAGAGAATCTTCTCCGGCCGGAAACCAGGCTTCTGGTCTGCCTTCACGCGTCCAATGTCTGCGGCACTGTCATGCCGGCAAAGGAAATCGGGGATTTCTGCCGGAAGCACAGTCTTATTTTTATTCTGGATACCGCGCAGACCGCCGGGGTTCTCCCCATTGATATGGAAGAATTCCACATAGACGCTCTGGCTTTTACCGGACATAAAGGCCTCCGCGGGCCTCAGGGCACAGGCGGGTTTCTGATCCGGGATGAGCTTGCCGCACAGACGGAGCCGCTTATCAGCGGCGGTACGGGAAGTATCTCCCACACGGAAAAGGTTCCCGGTTTTCTTCCCGACCGTTTCGAACCGGGAACCCCGAACATCCCGGGAATCCTGGGACTTCACGCAGCCCTTTCTTATCTGGAACAGACAGCTCCGGGCGCGATCTTCCGCCGTGAGATGGAACTGACGGATTACTTCCTGAAAGGAATCCGAAAACTGGATCCTGAAGAAAACTTCATATGTCTCGCAGGCAAAAAAAGCACAGACGGACGCTGTGCTGTGGTATCTGTTCAGATCCCCGGCGCCGACATGGCTCAGGCGGCCTGGGAACTGGATTCCCGATATGGAATTATGACAAGGGTGGGACTTCACTGCGCCCCCGCCGCACACAAAGCACTGGGAACTTACCCGGCGGGAACCATCCGGTTTTCTTTCGGGCCGGAAAACACCGAAGCCGAAGCGGACGCCGCTCTTGGCGCCCTTGCGGAGATCACCGGCATCAGCAGGAGAAAGGAGTTCTGAACAACATGGATTTCAAACAGCTGGAAGCATTTGTGGCAGTAGTGGATTACGGGAGCTTTTCCGAGGCGGCGCGCCGCCTGTATCTTACCCAGCCCACCATCAGCGCCCACATCCGTGCGCTGGAAAAAGAGCTTACCGTGCGCCTTCTCATAAGAACCACTAAGAAGATCACGGTAACTGCCAAGGGATATCAGCTTTATGACAGCGCTGTGCGTATGCTCCATATCCGGGACAATCTTCTGGAAGATTTCACGGAATCCAGGAAACATATCATCGATCTGGGCGTATCCACCATACCCTCCTCCTACTTGCTTCCCGAACTTCTCGCCGTCTTCGGGAAACGTTATCCTGACGTTTATTTTCATTCTTTTCAATCCGACAGCGCCGGAGCGATTGAACGCGTGCTCGACGGAAGTGTTGACCTCAGCCTGACCGGCCAGAATACAGGCGACGAAACCTGCCGTTTCATTCCCTTCTGCCGGGACAGTCTGGTGATAGCCGCCCCCGTTACGCCCCGCTATCTGAAAATGGCCGAAAAAGAAGTCTCTTTCCGGGATTTTCTGGATGATCCCATTATCATTCGCGAAAAAGGTTCCGGCACAAAAAAAGAAATGGATCTCTTTCTGGAGAAGGCGGGGATCGCACCTTCTGAATTAAACGTGGTGGCCCGCATGAACGACCTGGAGAGCATCAAGAAATCTATCGCCAAAGGCCTTGGGATTTCCGTGCTCTCCGCCAGGTCTGCCGCCGATATGGAAAAAACGAACCAGCTTCTTCTGTTTCCTCTCGACGAGACAGAACACACCCGGGAGTTCTATATCGTATACAGCAAAAACCGGATTCTGAAGCCCCATGTACGGCAGTTTATTCAGTTTGTGAGGGAGTATTATCAAAAAAATAAAGCCTGAAAATCAGGCTTTATCCTCGTCGTCAACCGTACTGTCATCCTCTGCGGATGCAGCATGAGAAGCAAATCGCGTATCATTGTCCCAGAGCTGCTCCAGTCGCTTGGGCATTCCTTCCACCAGTTCGCCCATGTCAGTGTAAAGACTGAAAAGTTTCTGCTGGGCGAGGTTCACTTCCTCCCGGCACGCGTCAATCTTATATTTCGCCGCCATCAGACGGATACCTTTATTTTCAAGATCTTTGTCAATCTGTTCTTTCCATTCGTCAAAAATCTTCTCGCGCTCTTTCTTTGCCCGCTCCAGGATTGCTTCTGACTTTTTCTGTGCATCTTCAATAATACTGTCCGCTTTCTTCTCTGCCTCAGACAGAATATTACCCGCTTTTTTCTCCGCTTCCTCCTGGATATCCTGTGCGCCTGCCCGGGCGTCTTCCAGAACCCGGCTGATCGCTTTGCAGTCGCTTTCATATTTTTCTTTTTCCTGTCGCATCTTCTGGATCTCTTCCTGAAGAGAACTGCTGTCCTCCACAATTGCCGCGGCGTTTCTCAGTTCTTCCAATTCTGCTTCCATAGACTGTTTTTTATCTGAAAGCATTGCGTTATCAGACTTGAGGCCTTCTGTTTCCTGTCTCAGATCCTCGTTTTCCTGTTTCAGGGATTCATATTCCTGTTTCAGATTTTCGTATTCTTTTTCCTGTGCGGACAGTTTCTCCATGTATTCCTCTTCGTTGATCCCGGAAGATGCCGACGCGCATTCCGCGGCTCCTGTATTCTCCTGTACCGCTGCCAGAGCCTGGTTTTCTGCCTCTGCCTTTGCCAGACTCTCTCTTAATCCATGGTTTTCTGTCTCCAGTCCGGAGATCCCGTTCTTTAAATCCTCATTTTCCTGCCGGCACTCCTGCAGTTCTTTCATCCAGCGCTCATAATCCCCGGAATCGGTAGAGCCTTTTCCTTCTTCTGCTTTCTGCAGTTTCGACTTCAGGCCCATGATCTCCTTCTGGTATTCGTTTTTTGCCATCTCTGCGTTACGCTCAATCTCCTGCAGATACTCGCGGACATCATCTCTGTTATATCCCCCGAATAAAGCCGTTCTGAACTCTCCACCATTGCTCATTGATATACTTCCCTCCATCTTTTCCTTTGTTTTTACGTACCAATTTCTCTTATCTATAGAAAGAATAACTGTTTTAAAAAGTAGTGTCAATCATTATTTCATATTGTTTTTTATGCTGTAACATTTTCAGCATACGCTTCTTCTGTCATGTCAATTCTCCTGTCGCATATCTCCAGCGCGGCCGGACGGTGCGTGATGATCAACACTGTTTTGTCTGTCATCTGTCTTAAATTCCTCAAAAGCCTCTGTTCCGTAGCTTCATCCAGAGAACTTGTGGATTCGTCCAGGATCAGGACGGGACGTTCGGAAAAGAGCGCCCGGGCGATAGCGATCCTCTGCATCTGCCCTTCCGAAAGTCCGCACCCCCGCTCGCCCAGCAGGGTATCTATACCATGATCCAGTTCCTTCACAAATTCATCGGCGCAGGAAATCCTCAGGGCACGTTTCATCCGTTCCTCCTGATGCATTGCCTCCGGATCGCCAAAGGCTATAATTTCCCGTATCGTACCGCTCATCAGCTGGTTTCCCTGCGGTACATAGGCAAATAAACCCCTCCATGCAGCGGTAAGCGGAATTTCGACAGTTCTGGCCCCTGTCTGTGATCTTAAATATCTTTCCCCTCTGTCCAGAGGATAGAGACACATGAGAAGTTTCAGAAGCGTACTTTTCCCGCAGCCGGAATGTCCGGTAAAGGCGACATATTCCCCCTTCCGGATATCCATATCAAGATGATCGATAACTGTCTTTTTTTCAGACCTGATATCTGTTCCATCTGTATTCTGATAGGAAAATCCTGCGTCCCTGACGCCCATGCTCTGAAAATCCTCTTTATAGAATCTGGTGATCTCCTCTGCCGATACCTGGCTTTCGTTTCCGTCATCCTCATATTTTTCCGCTTCCATCAGCCGTTCCGCACTTGCAAGCATGGCATAGTACCGCGGCATGATACCGCTCAGATTTGCAAACGGTCCCTGCACCTGTCCGATCAGCTGAAGAACAGCGGTAAATGTACCATAAGATAAGGTTCCTTTTAAAATCCCGTATCCGCAGTACACCGCGCAGAGAATATAACCGCCTCCCACGGTCAGACTGAAGCCTGAATTACATATATTGGAAAAATGATTTCTTTTTAAGCGCGCCGCTTTATGTGCTTTCATTCTCTGCTCAGCACTGTCTAAAGTACCTTTTTCCATAGAAAATACTCTGATGATCATCAGGCTTTCCAGACGTTCCTGGAAAAAAGCCAGCACCGCGCCGTTGGCCTCCTGGATTTTTTTATGGAGACGTTTCAGGATATTACGAAAAGAAGCTGTTATCACCAGAAGAAAGATTCCCATCGGAATAAGTATATAGAAGAACGCCGGCGTCAGGAAAAACAATGCAGTCATTGCTCCAACCAGTCTTACAACCATACCGGCAAGTCCGGGAAAAATCGTCAGGACGCCTCCTGTCACTTCGCCTGTATCAGACGTAAGACGATTGATCCAGTCGCCGGAGTGAATGGCGGTAACAGACGCATAGTCTTTATGGAGAAGGCAGGAAAACAGACGTTCCTTGAACCGGTTGACAACCGTGGCGCTCGTCCATTCAGACATAAACCGGTAAAACGCATTCATAACAATCTGTCCCAATTCCAATCCCAGCAGCATGACCGCCGCCCTGAAAAAACCATACTTGTCTCCTGCCACAGCCTGATCGATCAGCTCCCGGAAAAGCATGGCGGAAACCACACTGCATAATCCATAAATAATCTGAATAACCAGAAGGACCGCAATACAGCCTTTATATTTACCTACTACGCGCCAGATCCAGAGAAGAGAATTTTTATGAGATTCATTTGTACTTTTTTTCCGGTTTCTGTTCGTCTTATCCGCACTCATAAACTTCCTCTGTTCATTCCGGACAAATATCCGGATAAAATCATCTCTTTGCCGGCTCTGATGTATTGCCGCCGTATTTTTCCAAAGCCTCTTCCGTCACCTGGCGGATACGGTCTACATACCCTTCTTTCCAGAGCATGCACATGGTACGGTCGCAGCCCATCAGATCATGATTTCCGTCCAGCAGCGCCGTGGCGCGGCAGCCGCCTCCACAGCGGAAACGATAAGGACAGGCGTTACATTCCTCGTTCGCCGCCAGAAGATCCCTTATCCGCCCATTGACGAATTCCATATAATAGCTGTCGCTGAGTCCCTGCTTCAGCCCGATATCCTGAACCAACGGAAAGCGTTCCTGCTGTGGGCTTGCAGTCATAGGCATACAGGGAAGAAGCCGTCCCTCAGGGGTGATATAGCAGGCCCAGCGGGTCGCGCCGCACATATGGCAGTCCAGACATTTCTCCGTACCGTCGTAAGGTTCCGCGACAATTTTGTACGGCTGATCTCTCCGCAGTACCACCACTCCGGACAACACAAGGTTTATAGGCTGTCCCGCCTGGAAATACTGCGGGATATACCGTATCATCGCCTCTGTGTACTCCTGGGGAGTCAGAGCGTTTCCGTCACTGTTTTTCTCCCAGAGATCTGTCAGGGAGACATTTGACGTCTTTAAGTCTGTCACCCCCACCTCCCGGAGGGCACGGATCGTCTCCGGCAGACTGTCCTGATTCCCCCTGTGGATACACATCTCCACATCTGTCCGGAACCCACGCTCTTTACAGAGCTTCAGAGCGCGCATCGCGGCCTGCTCGGCGCCTTTCACGCCGCGCATCCAGTCATGCCAGCCAAGGCCGTCAAAGCTGATGGAGATCGCCGGCTTTATTCCCCGCTGTTCAAATTTGTCCAGTATTTTTTCATCCAGGAGCCATCCGTTTGTATAGATCTTTCCGATCACCATTCTATAAGAAAGAATCCTGTCTACCAGCTGCCAGAAGTCCTTTCTCACAAAGGGTTCGCCGCCGGTGAGATCCACACGGAGCACGCCGCAGGCAGCCATCTCGTCGATCAGGGCAAAAGCCTCTTCTGTAGAAAGCTCTCCCAGCGCCCCCTCCGGCGCGTCCATATAACAGTGACGGCAGCGGTAATTACATTTTCCTGTAACAGACCAGAATATCTTGTCCACATAACGATTATCATAAATTTTATAATACTGATCCGCTTCAATCGGAACGGCGGATTCACAGACTTCAATGAATCCCTTTTCTTCACATTGTTTTAATGCTTTTTTCAGATTACCGTCCAGCATTTCCTCTGTCAGGTCTGTTTCTCCATCACATAACAAAAGCGCCTGAAAAATATTCTGCGATAACTGCTGAACAATATTATCCGGACGTCTCAGCAGATTCCAGGATTTCTTCAGCCATCCCCTCAAAGCATATTCCGGTTTGAGTCTGTAATACATAATTGTATCCTTCCCATAATCATGTATAGTTTGAAATCGGCAAACAAATATAAAAATATCTGTTTGCCGATTGGAATTGTTTATCAATTTTTTGCAGCACTTATGGCAGGATTACTCTCTACCAGTCCTTCGCTTTAGCTCAGAGGCGGATTAAGATCATCGTCCGTCAACTGTAAGCCACCGTGGCATACGTGTCCATTCTGACTGGACCATACCACGCATCCGTTTCCACTGCTGGTTCCGCCGCTAGTTGTGATCACGTCACTGTTGTCAAAGTAGGTCACTTCCGCAGTTGCCTTTTCGTATTTCATTTTTATCCTCTCCTTTTCTTTTTTATTTATGTTATCAACCATAAACTGACGCATAACCGTTTACAGACTGATAATACCATGCCTTAAACTATACTGCCGCCTCCGTAATAGCACTCCTTATCCGTGCTCCCGATATGGGAACCGCCGGCCGCAGTACACTCAATAATATCTATCTCCTTGCCTCCGGAAGTGGAAATCACATCATTAACTTCAAACATTACAACTTCCGCAGTTGCTTTTTCATATACTGTCATTTTTTATTCTCCTTTCATAAAAGATTTATATAAATATGCCAGCTTCCAGGGAGCTTTAATTATCCGTCTGATCTGCCGCCGCTGCCACAGCCTCCGCCGCCGCCATATTAATGTACTCAGATATCTCCGGTACCGCCTGCTGTCACAGGAAATATAATTATTTTCTTCCGTTTCAAAATAACCGGCCATCACGCCGATGATCCATTCTTCCGGAACCTTCTCTTTCCGGAGGCGGTTGTCCCCGCATATAATATATGAATCATTTAAGACTTTAAGTACTCTGTGAAGAACATATTCTCCGGTTGGACGCCTGAACAGCGCCACATCATATTTTTCCAGCGGATCTTTTTTCTTCTCTATAACCACAGTACTGCACCGGTTATGAAGAAGCGGCTCCATGCTGTCGCCCACCGTCTGAAAAAATCCATGACCGTAAAGTTCCAGCTCCTGCTCGATTGCCTTACCTGACATCTTCCACCGCAACAGAGATTGCATCCAGGAATTCCTCTACGTCATGAAGCGCCGTTTCCTCCGTCACTCCTTCGAACTTATCCAAAGTTTTGGACACCAGCTCTTCCTTCGTCGTTCCCTTTTCCAGTTCTGACCAGTAAAATGCTCCGGTCTCGTTCAGTCGGATCATACCGTTAAAATTCTTACTGGCCTCGCCGATGGCAACAGCCATATGCTCTGTTCCCAATTTGCGGAGAATAAATCCTTTCTTTACTTTCAGCATATCTACTTACTCCTCATTGTCTGATACGCAAGCCGCGCCGCTTCCGGCTGCCGGTTGCATTTCAGTTCATAAAACTTCTCTGATGTTACCATTTTTTCCAGTAATGACCAGAAACGGTCAAAATCTTCTGTTTCCTGAGGAATCAGAACCTGTGAAAAAATACGTCTGCTGATTTCATCTATGTTCAGAGGACGGATATGGTTCCCGGAATCCTGCTCCAGAAAACAGATTGCTCTCACCGGACGCATGATATTACTTCCCAGACCTTCTTTCCCCCGCCACGGTGTTCCACAGACGTAAAGATCATCTTCCATAAACCGGTAAATAGGTTTATCGCCATTGATAACAGATACTCTGCCGCCAAATTCCTGCTGCCAGAGTCTGATATGCGTTGTCTTCCCAACGCCGCTGGGAGCGGCAAACACATACGCTTCATCATCCAGTGCAATCGCAGCAGAATGCATCAGAAAGGCGTCATATTGCAGCAGGTGCGTGCAGATTTTGCGGTAAATACAGAGACTTTCACAATAGCCATAGGAAAACCGGCGATCTCCGTTCTGTTCCGCCAGAATCTCCTCTCTCGCAGCAGATACTGTAAAATCCGGTTCTTCATCATTGATCTCGTAATCTTCACACAGATTGCGAACATACGGATAACGGTTATCAATCCCTATGGGAATATTCGCGATCTTAATACAAAACATTGGGATTTCGCACCTCTCTGTAATTTTCCAAATAAAAAAGCTGCTGAATTTTCTCACTATAAGAAAATATCAGCAGCTGGCTGCCATTCCAGGCCCTATAGCTTTGCGTCACAACCTTTCAGCTGCTTTGCCTTTGATACATATACATTATACACACACGTTTCAGATAGTGATATTATAGCATATTTTACCGAAAAATCAATTGTTAATTTCCTCAAATATCCATTTTCTTGATAGTACTTATTTTCCAAACTAAGTTCTATCCTTTTAATCCTAAAATGTAGAAGTTACTTTGACAAAACGACAGATGGAAGTTACTTTGACAAAAAACCTTTACCTCCCCATCCCACTCTAGTATGATCTTATCACCCCCTTCGGTTGTGAAAACAGGAGGTTTTAGATCATGGCAAAATATTTTCATTTATCTTTAGACGAACGCATTACAATTGCACAGCTTTTAAAAGAACAGTGCTCTTTTAAAGCGATCGCCCGCGAACTCGGGCGTGACCCATCCACCATTTCAAAAGAAATCCGCCGCCACCGGTTCCCTAAAAAATCCGGTGCCTTGGGAAAATCTTTCAATAACTGTGCCCATCGGTCCGGCTGCGACTGCCGCCGTCTTTGTTCCGGCTGCAAAAGCAACCGTTATTGCTGGGCCTGTGGCAAATGTATTTCCATCTGCCGCAATTATGAAAAGCAAATATGCCCCAGGCTTTCTTCCCCACCCTATGTCTGCAACGGATGTACAAGCCTAAACTCCTGCACACTTGAAAAATGGTTTTTCAGGGCCCAGTCCGCACAGAAAGAATATCTGGAGCTTCTTTCAGAAGCCAGGGAAGGGATTTCCCTATCTGAAAATGAAATCCGCTATCTTGATTCCATCATCTCCCCCTTACTCCTCAAAGGGCAGTCCCTCAACCATATCTTCCACAACTACAGGGACTCCATTATGGTCAGTGAAAGTACTCTCTACCGCCTGATCGACTCGGATCTTTTTACAGCAAGGAACATTGACCTTCCCCGCAGAGTCCGTTTTTCCAAACGCAAGTGCAGGCAAAACAGGAAGATCGACAAACAGTGCCGCGATGGCCGGACCTATCCGGAGTATCTGGATTACAGAAAGGAATATCCTGACCTCCCTGTTACACAGATTGATTCGGTAGAAGGGATTAAAGGTGGGAAAGTCCTTCTCACCATCCATTTCGTACAGGCGGAATTTATGGCTGCTTTTATCCGGGACACCAATGATTCCCAGTCTGTTATCAACATTTTCGACCGGCTTTATCTTGAGCTGCGGTGTGATGTTTTCCTCTCGCTTATGCCCGTCATCCTTGCGGATAACGGCTCCGAATTTTCAAATCCGACACGGATGGAATTTGATGCACAGGGAAACCGGCGGACACGACTGTTTTACTGTTCCCCCTCTTCCCCAGGGCAGAAAGGATCTGCGGAACGCAATCACGAACTGATCCGTTACATCATTCCGAAAGGGACACCGTTAGACCCCTATACACAGGATGATATCAACCTGATGATGAGCCATATCAATTCTTATTGCCGCCCAAGCCTCGGCAACAAGACGCCATATGATATGATGTGCTTTTTGTACGGAGAAGGGATACCGGAACGATTTGGCATTCGCAAGATTGCGCCGGATGATGTCACGCTGCGCCCTTCCCTTCTCAGAAAGGAGACAGAATAGATGGACAACAGGAAATATATCACTATACGGATTGAAACATATGACGAGATGGTCTTCCGATATCTGGATGCCTTGGATCGGATTTTTGATCTTGAACTGGAAATTTTTGAACTACAGGAAAAGCTATCGCTCCTGACTGAAGAAGCAGAGCGATAGCCCCAACGGCAGGCTGGTCAGGCCTGCCACACAACCACAACCCGGGGAGGCACTATAAGACTCATAGCAGGGGTGGAATTTACTCTGAGAAAAAAACAGCGAAATTTCACTTCCAGCTAACTGTGCTCATTTTTAACCCCATTCTCCCGGATTTATAGAATATTTTACCGCAAAGCAAGAAAAAGAGCCACCAGTTTTTTGTAAAAGGTAAAATCTGATGGCTCTATATAGAAGTTACTTTAAAAAACTAGAACTTACTTTGAAAACTAACCAAAATTTCACTTTTTGCTTTTCCCAAACACTGTTTTCCTTTATAATAGAAGAAAACATAACGCTTTACGGGGGCCAAAAATGATCAATTATAAAAATCTTGAAGAATTATACGCAGCCGGTTCTTATCTGGTGAAACTGCTGTCCGCTGTCCTTCACGAAGAAGAAGCGCCGCCTCTTCCTGAATCTCTGAATTGGAAGCTTATATATGATATGGCTAAGATGCATTCTGTAGAGACTATGGCTTTTTACGGCGCAGAACCATTTATCAGAGATGATGCAGAGCTTTATCAGAACTGGAAAAAAAGCCGGGATGCCAATATGGCCCAAAGCCTGCACCAGATAGAAGCACGGAAAGAAGTATTCCAGGCTCTGCATGAAGCGGGAATCCGCTTTCTGCCGCTGAAGGGATACGAAATGAAGTGTCTGTATCCCCGGCCTGAATTCCGCCAGATGGCGGATATCGACGTATTGATCGATCCTGAAAATACCTCCCGCGCAAGGGAAATCATGATAAGTCTTGGATATCGACAAAAGGAGGCTTTCCCGCATCATGATGAATATTTCAGACCTCCCTTTGTGACTGTAGAGGTTCATCGTCAGTTACTTCTGGTAGGAGATGACAGGCAGAGATATTATGATAATATATGGAAAAAAGCCACTGCCGATGAAAGCACTCCCGAAGCTTATAAGCTTGATCCAAATGATTTTTATATTTACCAGATTGTACATTTTGCAAAACATTATAACCTTATGGGCAGTGGAATCCGCTCTGTCATGGACATCTATATTTATTTAGAAAAATACCGGAATATATTAAATCGCAAATATATCAAAGAAGAGCTGAAGAAACTGGAAATTTATGACTTCTGTATTAAAATGGAAAAACTGAGTCTGACATGGTTTTCTGATTCTAATACGAAAGCCGATATTGACAGAAATAAACTACAGGAATTAGAACGAAATATATTTCTTTCCGGTGTTTACGGCTCATTAGAATTTTCCCGTTTCAAAAAAATGACTTTTGTCCAGAAAGAAAAAAAAAGCTGGACTGGTTTCCGTTACTTCTGGCGAAGGATATTCGTAAATCGAAAGCATCTTACATATTCCTATCCTATTCTGAAAAAGTATCCGATGCTCCTTCCTCTTTTTGGTATTTACCGGATATTTTATGTCCTCAAACACAGAAAGGAAACAATAAAAAGAGAGCTTGAGCTTTTTCGATTATCAAGAAATAAATAGAAACGGCGGGTATGCTCAAAAAGGTGTACCCGCCCGTTTTTCTTTTCTCTATCTGTTTACTCCGATTAATTATAATTCTATAAAACTCATAGCTGGTCTCCACGATACGAATTGAAACCTGCTTCTTATTTTTTCATTTTTATAATATTTATATAAGCCTGCATTGTTTTTTTTATTCCCATAGAACGCAGTCTCCAGAATAATTTCTTTATTCTTAACACATAAATTCTGAAATCAAGCTGTTTTTCTTTACCTCCAAACTCAAAATCTTTTAATTTACTGCACGCATACGAAATAATTTTTATCTCATGCTCTTTTGCAACACGTTCTTCTTTCGGGAAACCCAGCAACAAAGAAATCAGAAGTCTTGAATTCAAAGGCTGCAATGAAATACAGTCTTCCAGTATATCAAAAGACTGTTCTATTGCTGACAGCCAACTTCCGCAGCGCTGTTCCCAGTAGAACCGAT
>NBJMC04201__coassemble_424_pt1 | contig 36356 bp, 30 predicted proteins | sample NBJMC04201__metabat2_high_PE_014 | metagenome-assembled genome bin NBJMC04201 | reverse complement strand
TCGAAAGTCTGCGGGAGATTTTATTTGTAAAAGTCAAAATTTTTCTTTTCAAACGATAAGTAATTGATGTAGAATTAGTCATAAGGAATCCCCTTTCTTTTTGTTTAGTAAGGTTTTTGTTTTGCAGCTTAATTTTACATCAAAAAGGGACGGGATTCCTTATATTTTAGGCATTTTTTGAAAGTTGTGGATAACAGAATGTGGCAGATTTATCTGGTGGGGATAATTCTGCGGAAACTCAAGCCTCCTTTCTCTTGACAACAAGCTTTGATTTAGCTATACTATACCACACAGAATTGTATCTGTAAACAATCAATTATTAAACATATTTTTCATTTGTAGGAGTTTTTGTTTATTATGAAATACGTTTATGATTATTCTAAAATAGGGGAACGCATTAAAGACGAACGCAAAAAGAACGGTCTTACTCAAGACGAACTTATCAATTCGCTTCGAGATAAACAGATAGCAGTTGGGCGCAATACCTTGTCTGCTATGGAAAATGGCATAAAGGAAAAATTTTCTTTTCAAGTTTTATATGGTCTTGCTGAGATTTTTCAGTGTCAAATAGGATATCTATTATGTGAATATGATTGCAAAATACAGTCTAACGCCGCTATTTCTGAAATTACTGGTCTATCCGATAATGCAATCAATACATTAAAAAAAGTAAATGAAAATAAAGACAAATATAGAAAATATGATGTCTTGCACTTAATCGACACATTAAATCTAATTATGGATGAACCTATGTTATTCACATTCTTTCTTGATTACATTGGCGATTATATTGATAACAAGTACACCATTCCTTTGCATTATGATAATAAGGTAAATGATTATACTGAGTCTATTGCAGAACCTCCCAGATTGTCTCTTGTTGATGTTCCCAGAAAAGAGAAGGAAAAGTACATTGTTTTAGGTGCTCCGAACAACAATCCAGACAATCCAGAAAAATATATTCATAGACAAATTCCTGTGGATCTCATAAAGACATACTATATTGATAGAATTAGACAGGTTCTTGATAAATGGGGGAAAAAGTATGAAGATAGAAATAATAATTCAAAGCGTAAGGACGGTGATTAAATGGCACTCATAAAATGCCCCGAATGTGGATGGGATAAAGTTTCTGATTTAGCGGATAAATGTCCTCAGTGCGGCTATCCTATGAATACCGTTACAAGCACAAAGCCCCGTTCTAAACGACACAAACGCCCATCCAGAGCCGCCAACGGCGCAGGCAGTATCTACAATACCGGCAGACCGCACAAGTCATTCCGGGCAGTTGTCACTCTCAAATGCGACCTCGATCCGGTCACCGGCAGAGCGAAACAGTACCGAAAAACTCTCGGCTATTATGAGACTCGTGAAGAGGCTGTTTTGGCTATTGCACGATTCAAAGTAAATCCTACTGCTCTCCCGGAGACAACCACCGTCCAGGAAGTTTATGAGCGTTGGTCTGCAAAACATTTTGAGGGTAAAAAAGAGGGTACTATCAAGAAGTACAGAGCCGCTTTTAATCTTCTTGTTTCGATATGGGAGAAACCTTTTGCTAATGTCTATCTGGATGAATGGCAGGCTATAGCAGACGGTTCAGAGAAGAACGCTCCCACCCTCAAAGATTATAAAATTCTTGTCGGCCAGCTTTACAAATTCGCTATCATGCACGATATTGTGAAACCGGAGCAGGACAAATCAAAATATATTGACCTGTCAAACTTCGGCAATCCAAACGCCAGGAAACGGGAACGCTTTACTTCTGAAGAAATAGAGACTCTGTGGACGCTCAAAGACTCAGATATTTATTATACAGTTATTCTCATGCTGATCTATACAGGTGTCCGCATATCAGAATTTCTTGAACTAAAGAAAGAGAATGTAAATCTCACAGAACGGTGGTTTGATGTAACGGCCTCCAAAACCTCTGCCGGAGTCCGTAAAGTTCCGATTGCAGACAAGGTATATCCGTTCTTTGAATATTGGTATCATTTGAATGATTGTGAATATCTGTTATCCACGCCGGACGGAGCAGGCTTCAAATACAGAAATTATTATGATGGTTATTGGACACCTCTTATGAGTGCCGTCCAGATGGATCATACGCCGCATGATACCCGTCACACCTGCATATCTTTACTGACAGAGGCAGCAGTTGATGAACGACTTATTCAACAGATTGTAGGGCATAAGGGCGCAAACGTCACACGGTCTGTCTACACTCATGTAGATATAGCCAACCTGTTAGAAGCAATCAATAAAATATGACCGTTACAAAGAAAAAGAGTCGGTTTGTTCCGGCTCTTTCATCGTTTATGTGACTTTACTATAATTCTTCTGAGTTCTGCTGTCTTATCGCACTGGATCAGCCTGCTGCCCGTCACATCATTTATATATCCCTTTTTCAGTTCTATTGTGTAATGCTTATTCATTCCGTTTATGGTATCAACGTGCATTCTCTGGATCATATCCCGGTACTTCTGCGCTACCTGCCATTTATCAAGCAGTTTCTGTTGTTCCTCAGTAAATTCCGGATTCAGCTTCTCTCCCAGTCTGCTTTTACCAGATACTAGATCATCAACCACAAGGGCATACAGATATTCATTAACGGACATCTTCAATTCACTGGCCGCCTGCTTTATCCTGTCCTTCTCGCCTTTTGGTATAGTAAAGTTGATACGATCATAATTTTCTTTGATGTGCTGATTTTTATACTCTGTGCGGTTCATACAATCACTTCCTTACCCATATCATACCACGTCCAAAAGTCTTGCGCAAGACAGTTATTTTCACAATTTTATTTTTGGGTGCTATTGAGTGCTATAGACCGCTTTTCTGCACAATTTTCAGCCATTTAAGAACATTCTTGATATAAAGAAAACCCTTGAAAATACTGGGCTTTCAAGGGTTTTACTGATTTCTTTAATTGTCGATAAATTATCGCTTGCTGAACTGCGGAGCGCGACGGGCAGCCTTGAGGCCGTATTTCTTACGCTCTTTCATTCTCGGGTCACGGGTCAGGTAGCCTGCTGCCTTCAGAACCGGTCTGTACTCAGCGTCCGCCTCAAGCAGAGCTCTTGCAACGCCGTGTCTGATAGCGCCTGCCTGTCCTGTATATCCGCCGCCTTTAACATTAACAAGGATATCAAACTTGCCGTCTGTCTCAGTAGCAACCAGCGGCTGACGAACGATCACTTTCAGAGTCTCTAATCCGAAGTAATCATCAATATCTCTTTTATTGATTGTGATTTTGCCTGTACCAGGTGTAAGGTAAACTCTTGCGATAGATTTTTTTCTTCTTCCTGTTCCGTAGTATTTTGCGCTAGCCAATGTCTCCTACCTCCTCATTAAAATGTTAAGACTTCCGGTTTCTGAGCTTCATGCTTGTGCTCCGGTCCGGCGTAAACGAAAAGTTTCTTGTACATGGATCTTCCCAGAGGTCCTTTCGGAAGCATTCCTTTTACTGCCAGCTCAACAACCATCTCCGGTTTCTTAGCCATCATTTCTCTTAATGTGGTCTCTTTCATTCCGCCCACATATTCAGAGTGACGATAGTAGATCTTCTGGTCTAATTTCTTACCGGTAACTTTAACCTTGTCAGCGTTTACAACGATCACATAATCGCCTGTGTCCACATGGGGTGTGAACTGAGGTTTGTTCTTACCTCTTAAAACGCTTGCAACGCCGGATGCCAGACGGCCGAGTGTACAGCCTTCTGCATCAACTACATACCATTTTCTCTCGATTTTATCTGGATTAGCCATATAAGTCTGCATGGTCTTACCTCCTGTTATTTATCAACGATATTTTGTCCAACCGCGGAACTCCCGCGATAATGAATGATTCCTGGTGAACAGTGCAAAATTACTGCGGAAATGTCCGAAACCGCTGATAAAAACACCTTCGCCGGGGCTTTGGCTCAGGAGTCATCGCACTATGTCACATTGAGTAATTGTACTATAGCCTCAGGCTTCTGTCAACTGATTTTTACCAGGTTTTTGAAGTTTTTTCGGTGTTTTCTTACACCATACAGTTATATGAAATATTGTCTGCCATCCCTTCCCCTGATCTGGACAGGCTCGCCGCGCTAAAACACATATCAAAACGGACTGTGCCATGCTCCTTTCTCCCGGACCAGGCTGGCGCCAGTGTACAAAGGGACAATACGGTTGCCCCTTGTACACTGGCGCCCCCTGCCATAACGGAAATCAGTCAGTCCCGCGGAACCGGTATCCGAAAGCAGTCCTGTTCTTCCCATGTTTCTTTGCCTCATAGAGGAGACGGTCCGCGTTCCGATAAAGTTCATCGATATTATACTGTTTTTCCGCCGGTATTACGCCGACACTGAAAGTCACCGGTTCTTCGTCCGCAAGTTTTTCCGCAATATTCTTCTTCATCCTGTCAAGGAGATTTTCAATTTCTTTCTGTGAAAACGGCTCCGCAACCAGCGCCACAAACTCGTCTCCTCCCAGACGTCCAATGATCCCGTGATTTCCCACGGTATTTTCCATGCCTGACGCCACTGCTTTCAGCACCTTGTCTCCCACCGGATGCCCGTACTGGTCATTGATTTCCTTGAAATCATCCACATCCAGAATAAGAAAACATCCGCCGATCCCGTTTCTTCCATATTCCATCTGCCGCAGGATCTCTTCGCCGCGCTGAAAAAACTGCTGCCGGCTGTACAGCCCGGTAAGTCCGTCCAGTCTTGCCTCATAATAAAGATAAATGGAATTCTTCTGGTTCATGGTCAGTACAATGATCACCAGCATCGCCAGAGAAATCACGCCAAAGAGAAACTGGATCTGAAGATGTATAAGATCGTAGGACATCTCCGTCGACCATGCGAGACCATAATTCTCCATAACTCGTCCGATACGGTTTGTAAAGTAGACCGCCACGCTGACCGCGGCAATGATCACCAGCACAAACAGAAGATTCATCTTGCGTCTGCGGGAAGCCCGGTCGATATCCATCTGATCCACAGACTGTATGTGGCTGATAAAATTCCGCATATACCGGGAACGGCTGAAAAGATACGTCAGCAGTACGACGGAATCCACGATCACAATAAAAAGGAGATAATCCGGCTGAAGAGTCTCACGCAGCGTATCCGCCACTGTGTACCCCATCTCGGGAAAAAACACGCCCATAAACAGATATACACAGAAAGTATGAAGCGCCCTGCCGACAGTAGTTACCACTACGATTCCCGTTTTACGGAAACGGCTTTTTTTTGCCAGCTTATAAAGGAGTCCTGTCAAAAGCCCGAACAGCGCTCTGGCACCTACGCTCATCAGAATACTTTCCAACGGCCTCCCGCTCATCACAGGGGAAAAGATGGCATCTCCTCTGCCCACATAAAGTGCGGAAGCTTTCCACATGGAAGCCAGTCCAAAAACAGTTCCTGTTATCGTACTTTCCTTCGGTCCCAGAACACATCCGGCGATCAGAACAGGAATATACGATAAGGTCATAGATATGGGTTCAATGTGAATATATCCCAGGAAAGAAAAAGATATAAAAAGTTCAAGCGCAATTAAAAAGCCAAAAAAATATCGGTTTCCTTCAGTTACCTTATGCTCTTTCGCTGAATAAACAGTCATTCTGCCACCTGCTTACCACATATTTTCTATATATGATAATGCAGCAGGATAACGCTGTCAATAATATCACTGTAATTTTATCCAGATTCCCGGGGGACTGTATTTTCAGCATTATCCTCTGTCAACATACTGCAATTTCCATATATATCTGATTCCCGGCAGCCGGTTTTCAGCTGAAAAACAGGTGCTCCACCAGGATTTTCACGCCCATACAGACAAGCACGATCCCTCCGGCCAGCTCGGCTTTTGATTTGTACCGCGCTCCGAAACGGTTCCCGATCACAACTCCGGCGCAGGAAATGACAAAAGTTACGACGCCGATAAAACTTACCGCCGGAACGATCTGCACCTTCAGAAAAGCAAACGTCACGCCTACCGCCAGAGCGTCAATGCTGGTGGCCACGGCAAGGGGGATCATCGCTTTAAACGTGAAAGAATCGTCAAGGCTTTCCACTTCGCCTCTGGATTCACGGATCATATTGATACCGATGATGGAAAGAAGGATAAAGGCGATCCAGTGATCCACCGCCTGGATCTGCGCCTGGAATCCTGTGCCGAGAAGATAGCCGACGGCCGGCATCAGAGCCTGGAATAATCCGAAATAAATTCCCGCTGTCAGTATATGTTTTTTCTTCACCTGCGCAACGGAAAGCCCTTTACAGACAGCCACGGAAAAAGCGTCCATGGACAGTCCCACCGCCAGTATAAAAAGTTCCCATAAACTCATTGTTTCTTTCCTCCGTACATTTTGAATATAGAATAAAGAAGCCAGGTTCTTTTCCTCTTCCGGACAAACACCTGCTCACATACGCATGGCGGCTGCCTGCCGGATTTTCGCGAAAAAAAAGAGACTATCCGCCTGTGGCGGATAAGTCTCGTCATTTCAGATGATGCCAGGAATTTCTCCAGAATGTTGACATCATCATACCCTGCATTACAGTATACTCCGCTCCGGCGCTCTCGCCGGTAAAGTAAGCGGATCGTCTGGTACTGACTACTCCCTTATTCCGGTAAAGTATACCAGAAAACGTATCTGTTTTCAATTATCTTTTTCAGATACCGGCTGAATTTCCACTACGGTTTCCGGAGGCGCCTGAACATCTTCCTCTTCCGTTTCTTCCGGAGCCGTCTTCATTTTGTCCAGAAGCGGCGCGATCTCCTCCGCCGTCGTTCTTTTTTCCAGCGGCTGGAAATCCACATGGCGGCCTACATATTTGTACGCGGGACGGATGATCTTGCTGGCGTTAAGGATTTCCTCCAGACGATGAGCGCTCCACCCCGGAATACGGGCAATGGCAAAAATAGGCGTGAACAGCTCTTTGGGAATTCCAAGCATTGTATAAACAAACCCGCTGTAGAAATCCACATTGGCGCAGACATTTTTAAAGAGCTTTCTCTGCTCCATGACCAGCCGTCCGGCCAGCCGTTCCACCAGCTCGTAAAGGGCGAATTCTTTCATAAGTCCTTTTTCCTTTGCCAACTGACGTGCAAATTTCTTCAGTATCACTTCTCTCGGGTCTGAAAGCGTATAGACGGCATGTCCCATGCCATAGATCAGGCCGGAATGATCGAAGGCTTCTTTGTTCAGGATCTTTCTCAGATATGCCTCGACTTCCCTTTCGTCTTCCCAGTTCTTTACATGGGCTTTGATATCCTCAAACATATCCTGCACTTTAAGATTCGCGCCGCCGTGGCGGGGACCTTTAAGAGATCCGATAGACGCCGCTACGGATGAATAGGTATCCGTTCCCGAAGAGGTAACAACATGAGTGGTAAACGTGGAGTTATTTCCGCCTCCGTGCTCTGCATGAAGGATCAGCGCAATATCCAGCACTTTCGCTTCCAGTTCCGTATACTGTCTGTCCGGACGAAGCATCAGAAGGATATTCTCCGCCAGGGACAGGCCCTTCTCAGGATTCCGGATAAACAGGGTTTCATCCCTGCGGAAATGACGATATGCATGATAAGAATATACCGCGATCAGCGGAAGTTTGGCGATCAGTTCAATACTCTGCCGAAGAACGTTCTCTGCCGAAGCGTCCTCTGGTCTGGAATCATATGTATAAAGAGAAAGGACGCAGCGCTGCATGGCGTTCATGATATTGGCGTTGGAGCCTTTCATAACTACATCCCGGACGAATCTTCCGGACAGCGTTTCAAAATGCGCCAGGATATCCTTGAACATCTCCAGATCCTGTTCAGAAGGCAGCCTTCCGAACAGCAGAAGATAAATCGTCTCCTCAAAACCGAATTTTCTGCCCTGCAGACCGTTCACCAGATCGTATATATTATATCCCTGATAATAAAGCCGCCCTTCTGCGGGAATGGCTCTTCCGTTGATCAGATCGTAAGCCGTTACATCAGAGATTTCCGTAAGGCCTGTGAGAACGCCCTTGCCGGCGGAATCACGCAGTCCTCTCTTCACATCATATTCAATATACAGGTTGGGATCAATTCTGTGTCCATGAAGGAGTTCCTCCTGAAAAGCCTCCATACTGGCCTTCAGACTTCCCATTTCATCCAGGTTGACCATCTCGTTGTCAGACATATCTGTTCCTCCGTTTCTTTTCAGGTCAGATACTTTTTTGTATCTTTCGCTTTTCCGTCTTTTATATTGTACCGGTTTTTATTTCAGGATTTTTTCTTCCCATTCCTTCTCCCGGAATCCGGTGAGGATAAAATCTTCGCCCACCACAAGGGGACGCTTTACCAGCATTCCGTCTGTGGCAAGCAGCTTCAGCTGTTCCTCCTCAGACATATCTTTTAATTTATCTTTCAGGTTCAGCTGTTTGTACAGCATCCCGCTGGTGTTGAAAAAGCGTTTCAGCGGAAGCCCGCTTCTTTCATACCACTCTTTCAGCTCCTCAGCGGTTGGATTTTCTTCCACGATCGGTCTCTCGTCAAAAGAAATCTGATGCGTCTCCAGCCATTTCAGCGCTTTCTGGCAGGTGCTGCATTTTCTGTAAACCAATACCTTCACAGTAAATCTCTCCTTTTTTCAGCTTTTGCTGTTTATCGCTTTATTATAGCAGAGTATTTTCAATTCGTCTATGCCTGTTTCCGATCCTTTTTTGAATCCGGGTACAAAAAAACATTTTTCTAAAACCATATACAGACTATTATGCGTATGTTATACTGTTTTTACAGATTATTTGTCGAAAGGCAGGGAGGAAAAGATATGAAATGGGATGTAACAAAACTGAAATGGACCCGGGAACCGGCAGACTGCTCCATAAGCAGCGACCGTATTGAGATCACCACCCGTCCGCATACGGACCTGTGGCAGAGAACCTATTATCATTTTCAGAATGATAACGCGCCTGTGCTTCAGATGGAAACCGATGAGAAGTTTTTCTCTTTCACGGTGAAAACAGAATTCCACAGCAGCCATCACCGTTACGATCAGTGCGGTATCGTCCTGTATCTGGACAGCGATAACTGGCTCAAAGGATCTGTGGAATATGAGACAGAGGAATTCCAGCATCTTGGAAGCGTAGTGACCAACAACGGATATTCCGACTGGGCGACCACAGCTATCGACGCATCTGTCAGGACGGTATGGTACAGGTTCAGCCGCCGGGAAGACGACTTCTGTATTGAATGTTCCTTTGACGGAGAGAAATACCAGCAGATGCGTATCTGCCATATGTGGAAAGGCGGCGGCACGATACGCTACGGAATCTACGCCTGCAGCCCGGAAGATTCTTCTTTTAAAGCGATATTTACCGAAATGGAAGTTACAGAATGTCTCTGGAAAGCCCACGACGGCCAGGCGCCTGACGAAAACTGACAATACGCCCGGTGGGAAAGCTGACAGCTTTCCCCTTTTTTATTTTATACACAAAAAAACCGTCTGTTTTTTGTGCAAAATTAAATCCCTCTCTGGCATAATTTGTGTTATAATATGTAAAGATTTTACTTTAAGTACAAAGGATCACCGGGATACCAAAGATACATAACAGACTTTCGCGGAGCATACAGCTTCTCTGTATTCTGGCTCCAGATTTCTCGGGATGTTCTTTCCCCACAAATGATAAAGTAAAATCTGACAGGGGACAATGTAAAGCATACTTCAGTGTCAGGCATGTTTTACATTGTCCCTTATTTTTTTCAGGATCCGGCTGCAGATTTCCTCACTGCAGGGCCGGCAGACTTCGTTAAACAGACAGTTCACTCTGTCTCTGTCTGTATCCATGGAATCCTTTTCCATCAGAAGACAGGAGAGGAATTCATCCATTGTTTCCGGTTTCGGACCCGGAGTCACTTCGTCATAATCAAAATTCATTCCCCGCCCCTCAAGATACCGTTCTCTGTCATAGGGCAGAAAGATCATTGGATTGCCGGTAAGCAGGTAATCGATGTAAATACTGGAATAATCGGTGATGAGGCAGTCAAAAATATCAAGCATACCCGTGACGTCATCCGCCTGCTCTTCTCCCAGGAACCGGATCCGTTTTCCAAGATAAGAATCCGCCGCGGATTTTTCCGCAATATGGGTCCGGATAAAAAGGATCATTTTCTGTTCCTCCAGAAAATCCTCCAGACGCTCTCTGTCAAAATCCTCAAAGGGGAACAGTCTGACCGCCCCGTAATCGCGGAAAGTGGGCGCATACAATACTGTTTTCCTGTATTCCGGAAGCTCTCCGTATATTTTCTTCAGGATCTCCTTCCTGTCCTTTTTTTCAAATATCCCGTCGTTCCGGGGCTGTCCCCAGACTTTGATCCTGCTCTCCGGAACGGAAAAACTTTCTGCCATCAGCGGCACCAGGGCCCGTGACGTGGTAAGGATACAGGTATAATTATCCGAAAAAATCTTTTTAAAGTAAAGACGGGCTGTCTTTCCCAGATTAGGATCCAGAAGAGCGATTTTTTTCAGCGGGACGCCGTGCCAGAGATTCACGATCATCCTGCCCTTCCGAAGTCCTGTGGCGTACACCGGAAGGCCCGCGGAGGTAAACCAGACTCCCGCTCCCAGCGCGCGGAGCATTCCATCCGCCGTTTCAGTTTCAATAAAGTACTGTCCGCCATATTCTTCCGCCAGCCTATGTCTCAGTTCCGGGTCGTTGATCACAAAAAGCGGCGTCACTTCCGGCACATGATCCTTCACATATTCAAAAAGATATCTGGAATTATAGTTATAATGGCTGTTGTCTGCCGAAGAGAACACCCACACAAAAGGATCCGGACGGATTCCTCCAAAATGTGAGAGAAATTCCCCTTTCAGAAGATTTTTTACTTTTCCCATCTGTCTCTCTTCTTTCCTTACATATATTTCCAGAGGCCGTGAAGGGCGTAGGAAACAAAGAACACCGCGCTCTGCAGGATATTATAGCCCATATAGCGGTACACCCGGTATGTCATAACCGCTGACTTCCCCTTATTTCTCGACTTGCTGTTTTCCGTGAGACGGTATTTGAGATAAGGTTTGTTTATCCCCGCCGCCGGTCCGTAATGTTTCAGGATCTTCAGCCATGTGAGATAATCCTCATGGCTGTCGTCATGCTCCATGGGGAATCTGAGAACAGCCTCTCTCTTTACCAGCACCGACGAGCAGTTGATACTGTTGTGCGCCAGCAGATCCCGGTAGGTAACAGCCTCCTTCACCGGAATATATTTCCCCGCAGAGGTCCCGTCGGGATTCATCAGTTCTCTTCCGGTGGAACAAAGCACGCTTCCTGTCTGCCGGAGAAGTTCCAGCTGTTCTCTCAGTTTTCCCTCCGCCCACCAGTCGTCCGCGTCAAGGAAAGCAATATACTTCCCTTTTGCTTCCCGGACGCCCAGATTGCGGGAACCTGCCGCTCCAAGATTCCGGTTGTTCCTGAAATAACGGAAACCGCTTTTATCTCCGTAAGAATCCAGTATTTTTTTTGTGTTGTCTGTAGAGCAGTCGTCGATCACCAGAAGTTCCAGGGAAACATCCTGGGCATATACGGAATCAACTGCTTTTTTTATATAAGCCGCGCCGTTATATACCGGCATAACAACTGATACCAGCGGCTGTGTCATAATAAACTCCTTCCCGGTCTGCTTACTGAATCTCTGTTTCCTCTGTACAGTCCAGCATCTCGGCGATCATATCTTCCACCATCTGCGCAGACTCCCGGTTCATTTTCTCATAATCCAGGCAAAGCGTCCGGACTTTTCCTTCCGCAAAAAGCCTCATTCCCTTCAGTATCCCTTCCTCCGTGTTTTCCAGAAGAGTTCCTCCATGTTCCGTAAGGAATCCATGAGGGCCGCTTACGTCGCAGGCCATCACCGGCACGCCCAGAGTATCCGCCTCCAGCATTACCAGTCCCTGCCCTTCATAATAAGAGGACAGGATAAAAAGGCTACATTTTTTTAATACCGGCATGGGATTTCTCAGAGAACGGATCAGTACAATATGATCCGCAGAGGAAAGTTTTGCCGCATATTCTGCAGTCTCCTCATACATGGAGCCGCTTCCGCCTATAATGACCATCCATGTAGCCGGATATTCCTTCCTGTACTGTTCAAAGGCGTCCAGAAGGCGCCTATGTCCTTTCTCAGGAGAAAAACGGCCGATACTGATGAATTTCGTTTCTTTATTATCCAGTATCTCCCTAACTTCTTCCAGGCTATGCGTAGATTCTGTAACCGGTTCAAAGCTCAGCGGCCGCTCTGCCAGCGCCAGAACTTTTTTATGATCGTGACAACTCGGGATCACCTTTACCCGTAATGGATCGCCCCCGATTCCATGGATAACCGGATCCACAACGTCACCACTGACTGTTACCACACGATCGTAAACATTATAGGCTTCTCTCAGAATGTATAGATTCTGGTTGCCTCTTTCTTCGATCTCATGCACCATATCACTGTGCACCCATATGATCTTCGGGCAGGGCGCCTCTTCCAGAAGGGAAATCACATAGGCTTCATATCCGTTATAATGGATTACCAGAGAAAATTCCGTTCCGCCGAAATGCTTGCGCCACTCCCGGCGGTAAGCCCTGTGAATCCGGCTTGCTGCCCGCGCGGATGCGGAGCCTTTCATTTTGCGCATAAGGGCGAACATGGTAAGGATGTCCATATTCATCTCGCTGCCCATGGGGAAGATTCCCAGTTCCTCCGGCAGTTCGTCCAGTTTTTCCTGGTGCTCTTTTGTATATAAAGTCCGGAAAGAAAGAAAATAATTATACTTTTTCAGATCCAGCTCCGCCAGAAGAGAACAGAGGGCTGTGGTAATCCCGTTCTGCCCCAGATCGCCTCCGTAGATCAGGATATTTTTCTTTCCGTTTCCTGTGTATTTTTTCATACGGCAGCATTTTTCATGAAGAAATACCTGGCGGCAGATTTTCTCCGCGCCGTGACCATCTTCCCAGGTGGCGTATTTTTCCATAAAGGAGGCGTCCGGTATTCCTCCGCCCCTGCGGATACAGTCGATCACCTCTGCCGCGTCTTCCGTATAAAGGAAAGGATATTTCCCGATATCCTCATACATACCCCGGCCGTTCTCATATTCCTGGCGGTCATAGGCAAAAAGGATGACCGGTTTCCCGGCGTTGGCAAAATCATAAAAAACGCTGGAATAATCTGTGATCAGCGTACTGCACAGGCTGAGACCCTCATAGGTATCCCACTGCGCAGGAAAGGTCCTGATATGGCGGTAACCATCAAAATTTTCGCTTCCGTGGAGGAAAGGATGAAGTTTGACCAGCAGTACTTCGTCATCGTGAAGGCCTTCATCCCATATCCTCAGATGACTGTTCAGAACATCCACATACTTCCCGTTATCTACGCTGTCCACCAGACCCCGGAAGGTTGGCAGATACATGATGATCTTTTTCCCCTCCAGTCCCTCTGCTCTCAGAAACCGGCGCTGCCTCTCTCCCGGTTCACTGTAGAAGATATCATTCCGGGGATATCCTTCATGAAGAACCGTACTTCTGTAAAGAGCGGACAGCATATAGGCGCGTGACATCATCTCTTCCATGAAGCGGTTTGGAAAAACCAGGTAATCGGAATCCAGCAGGTTCCTGAGAACGTTACCCATGCTCACCGCTTCAGGCCGGTTGTCCCGTCCCATTTTCTTCAACGGCGTACCATGCCATGTATTCAGATAGATCTGTCCGTCTTTTTTTATGAATCTTCCCGGGAAAGTGGTATCGTTCACCAGGTACCCGGCCTGGCTGAGGGCTTTATAATAGGACAGAGACCCTGTGCGCACAGTGCGGGAAACCCGGATCCCGTTTCGGCGGAGTTTTCCCCGGATCTCGTCCTCCGCGCTTCGGTGAACAGAAAGCACCAGTGTAAATTTTCTGTAGGCGTCTTTCTGAAGTTCTTTCAGAATCGCAAGGATATTGCTCTCCAACGCTTTTCCGCTGCGGGATTCCAGAAGGATCATGTTTTTCTTCAGTTTTGTTTTTTCATAGAATGAATTGTAAAGCGGATACCAGGAACCGTTTTTCAGTTTTTTCTTTGCCTTGTCTGCGAATCCCATACGACAATGTCCTCTCACTCTTTCGCCACTGCTTCATTCAGGACGATTTTGTTGTCATTAATATAGTTATGATATCAAATGGGGTTTGAGGTGTCAACGGGCGGACCTGATTACATGGACGGTCTGAACACACAAAAGCTGCCGCATTTCTGCGGCAGCTTTCGTTGAATATATGTGTGTAAAACAGTAGAATGGTGTCAATGACACCCCCTGAAATATCAGGCTTTGTAAATCTTGATTCCGAAGGATTTGTGGATCGTGGTTCTTGCTTCCTCGATCGTTTTGAACTCTCCGGCTTTCAGCATCTGAGCTGTGATGTTGCCGATCGCGGTCGCCTCGCCGGGGCCGGCGTGTACTTCCTTGCCCGTAGCTTTGGCTGTCAGCTCGTTCAGGTATCCCGCGTTGGAGCCGCCGCCCACCACATGGATGCGGCTGTAGGTTCTGCCTGTCAGTTCTTCCAGCTCTTTTGCGGATTTTGCATAACATTCCGCAAGGCTTGTATAGATCACAGTTGCCAGCTCACCCATGGTTTCCGGAACTTTCTGTCCTGTTCTGCGGCAGTATGCCTTAATTTCTTCTGTCATTTTATCCGGTGAGAGGAAACACTCGTCGTTGGCGTCCACTCTGGAGGGGAAGTCCTTGGCTTCCTCAGCCATGGAACAGATCTCGGCAAAACTGTATCTGTCGTTTACTTCATGACGTACGGACTGGATCATCCACAGACCCATGATATTCTTGATATAACGGAAACGTCCCGCATATCCGCCTTCGTTTGTAAAGTTCAGCTTGCAGCTCTTCAGAGAGCAATCCGGTTTCTCCCTCTCAAGACCCATCAGCGACCATGTTCCGGAACTGATGTAGATAAAGTCATCGTCAACAGCCGGGACTGCAAGAACTGCGGATCCTGTATCGTGCGTTGCCGGCGCAACGACTTCAACGTCAAATCCCACTTCTTTCTGAAGTTCCTCCGAAAAATGTCCGACGCTTGTTCCGGGCATGATCAGTTTCTGGAAGATTTTTCTGGGATATCCCAGTTTCTCAATAATCTCATCATCCCAGTCTCTGGTTTCCGCGTTTACAAGCTGGCTCGTAGTCGCTTCCGTATATTCGCAGGTTTTGTTGCCTGTAAGAAGGAAATGGAAGTAATCCGGCACATGAAGTAAAGTCTCAGCCTGCTCCAGATATTCCGGATGTTTCTTCTTGACAGCCATGAGCTGATAAATAGTATTGTAAATCGCTTTCTGGATTCCGGTTCTCGCATAGATCTCTTCGAAAGGAATGATCTTGTAAACCTCTTCGTCCATACCGTCTGTACGGTGATCACGATATCCCACTGTATTTCCGATCACTTTGTCGTCTTTGTCAAGGAGGACAAAATCAACGCCCCAGGTATCCACGCCCATGCTTACCGGGATCTTGCCGATCTCTTTGCATTTCTTAAGACCCGCGACGATCTCCCTGAAGATGCGGTCAAATTCCCAGCAGAGCTCGCCGTCCTTCTTAACCATACCGTTCTCAAAACGATGTACTTCTTCGAGTTCGATCCTGCCGTTCTCCATGTGTCCGAGGATCAGGCGTCCGCTGGAAGCGCCCATATCTACTGCCAGATAATATGTAGCCATATCGTAAAAACCTCCTAAATAAATTTCCTTTATACAGCGGCATTCTTTGTACAAATTGCTGTATAATCCCTCTTGTTTCATCTTTAATAATAACACATTACAACAAGTTTCTTCAAGCACGAAGAACCATGTTTATGAAAAAAACACTTTACTCCATTGAGGCCAGAAGCCTGTCCAGACTGTCTGTCATGGTATTGACATACAGCTTGTTCGTATGGGCCGCTTTTGTACCGTTTTCATAGATTACCGTGTAGAAATTCTGGTCTTCTTCATAGTAGGTGATCTCTTTCTGAGATCCGTCTGTCAGGGTGTAGACGAGTTTCAGGATCTCATCCCCCGTCTCTTCCGGAACGCTGTCCAGCCGTTCCTGCGCCGTCACACTGACGCATGCGTAGTAGAAATCTGTAAACAGCTCCTCTTCCACAGGCTGATCGTCCACAAGCCATCTCACGGATTCCAGACCGCCCTTCGTCGTCTGTATTTCTCTCTTCAGCACATGAGTTTCTCCGTCTTTCGTCACCTCAAGTTTATCAAGATCCCCGATCGAAACAAAACTGTAAGTGAGGCTCCAGTATGAGGACGCGCTGGATTCCAGAAGGTCTTTCAGGTATTCTCCCCGGATCGTATGAATTTCCGGAAGATCGTTCAGTCTTGCGTAATAATTGCCGTTTTCGTCCTCGTCGCCCACCGAAAGGCTGAATTCCTTCTGTTCTTCTCCGTCTTTATATCTGACGGTGAGCACCATCTGCGGATCCTCAAGCCCGTACGGCGCGTAATCCCGGCAGTTATATTCCAGATCCTGATACCAGATAATGTTCGAAACATTGTCCTGGACCAGACCTACCAGATTAAGGTTCGCAAGCTGGCTGTTGCCCTCTCCGTCCTCAACGGTACATTTATCGTCTCCGGTCATGACAAGAACATAGGGATCTTCCTCTTTATCCACGTCAAATCCTGTCATGTTTTCCGGTTCCACCTTCGGGAACTCTGTGTATGCCGCAAAATCCTGGATCTTTCCGGAAAAATCCGTATCCAGCGCCGTTTCCGTCATATACACTGTGTCGGATTTCTCTTCTGTCTGGAAATACAGTTCATGAGTGGAACTGTTTTTATTCCCGACGTAAAGAGTCTGTTCTGTTCCGTCGGAAAGTGTGATCTGGATCGTATTCTCCGGATCCTCAAGCCCGAACTGTTCCAGATCCCCGTCGGCGTCAAGTTCTCTGGTGCAGCTTATGGAAGAAATGTCCCCAAGCAGCTTCTCTATCTTACTTTCATTCATCCGGAACACAGGATCTTCCGGATACGTCCAGGTTCCGTCTTTCTTTTCAAAAGACAGTGTTTCTTCCTCTCCTTCAAAAGAAAGAGCGCTCACTTCTTCCGTATCTGTCGCAAACACAACGGCAGCCGCTTCTTCTTCCTGTACTTTCCGGTTTTCCTCCTGTTCTTTTTTTTCAGAATAATTCAGAAGGAACAGATAGGCGATGCCTGCGACAATGACCAGCACAAGCGCGGCGATCAGCCGTTTTATCATTTTTTTATCCATCAGCGTTTTCTCCTTGAAGCCCAGACTGCCAGTCCCGCAATAATAAACAGGATCGGAACTGTAAATACGCAGATCACCGTCCAGATGTTTGCCGCGCGGTCTGTCAGTGTCAGATATTCAACCTGGAGACTCTTCGTCTGTACAGCCGAGGTGGCTTCTTCCCCATTGCAGAGATAATTTACTGTTCCGCCCAGGAGTTTTGCGTTGTTTCCGGATACCGCCTGATTATAGTTGGATTCCAGTAAATATCCTGAACTGTAATAAATGATCTCCGTGTCCGCTTCACCGTCATTGTCGATATCTTCCTGGATCAGCATACCGACTGTAAACGGCCCGCTTTCATCTCCTTTTTCCTTCTCTGAAGTCGTCATGTTTTCCACGTCTTCTTTGTTGTAGGAAGCGTCGGAAGTTGTCAGAAGCGGCTGATAAGTGATGGAATCCCTGTGGGAATCCGTAGTCACAATCCCCTGACTCATCGGCGCCAGGACATAACCGCTGCCATATACGTTTTCGGTGATCGCGGAATAGCTTACCTCCGGCACGATACAGTACTGGTAGGACATATATTTATCAGAATCGCCCTCAAGGACAATGCCGTCTACTCTTTCCATTCCGTAATTGGCAAGAATGGAATCGAAATTCGGCATTTCCTCTACCGTATAGTTCGAGTAAATGATCGCTTTTCCTCCGGCTTCCAGATAATCAAGGATCTTTTCCACTTCCTCTTCTGTATAATCAACAGTCGGGGTGTTGATAAGAATGGCGTCCGCATCATCCGGAACTTTATCTGCGGTCAACAGGTTTAGTGTCAGAGGGTTTACATTGTCTTTGGTTATCACGTCGCCAAAGGCGCTTCCAAGCGTCGCTTCGCCGTTTCCCATCAGAATATACAGATTCGGGATATCTTCAGCCGTGACGTAATCCACGGCGCTTGTGATCATGCCCTCGCCGTCGAATCCTGTCTTTACATAGCTGTATGTGCTGTAATTCAGAGATTCCACATACATGGAATCCGCGCTGACTACTTTGCTTACGTCGCCGCTGACCGCGATCACGCTGTTGTTGGGAACGTCTTCCTCCGTATACTGGGATGTGAATCCGGGATAGAGAGCCGGATCGACCTGCTCTACCCTGATGTGGGAGGACGCCGCCTCATACCGGTCCAGAAGTTTCTGGATCGTGTCGTCTTCGTCGCCGCCTTCGCATATATAATACAGATCCACATCCTGATCCAGATTTTTGAGCAATTCTGTCGTGGTATCCGTCAGGGTATACAGTTTTGCGTTGCTGAAGTCGAACTGTGTTACGTTGACCGGAAGGCGGTTTATGATCAGATTCACAATAAGCAGTCCTGCCAGAAGCAGTACGGTGATCAGAACACTGTAGGAACCGTTTATCAGAATCTTGCTGTTTTGTTTTTTGTCTCTGTTCTTCATGTCCTTACCTCCTAGTTCCAACGTCTTTTCGCAATAGTCTGTATTGTCAGGAACAAAAAGAAGGCGATGACAGATAAATAATACACGATCGCAGGGATATCCAGGATGCCGTCAAAAAAGTTTGCCAGTCTTCCGTTCATATAAAATACACTCAGGACTTTGCGGAAACTACCTTCAAGAAGAGGCGCTTTGACGAAGTAAACTCCAAGAAGCACGGCTTCCAGGATCACGCCCGTTCCAATGACAACCTTAAAATTTCCGATCATATTATAGATCAGCGCCATCAGTATCACGATCACTACTGTAAAAGCGGCCGCGGACGCGCTGGCCGTATTCGGCACCATTTTGCCGATCGTATCCATCAGGTAGAATACCAGTAATGTGCCAAATGTCATAACGGCAGAGATCACAGGATTTTCCGTAATAGATGAAAAGAATACTCCGATGGCAATATTGGCGCATCCAAGGAGGTAAAATCCCAGGATGGAAAAATATGCCGCCGGAAGATTCACCGTACCAAACATGGTAAGGATCAGCGGGTATAAACAGATGATCGCCATGGGAATGGAAAACAAAACAACAACCGCCAGATATTTCCCCAGCACAATGTCGCTGACTGTCATCGGCAGGGTCAGCAGTAACTGGTCTGTTTTCTGTTTTCTCTCTTCCGCAAGAACACGCATCGTCAGGATTGGAACGAATACCAGAAAAATAAACTGCACATTCTGGAGTACCAATTCAAATCTTGGCGAAGCAAAATTCAGGTTCTGATATGCAAAATACAGGCTTACGACTGCCAGCATAAATGCAATAAACACATATCCGATCATGGAGATCCGGTAATTTCTTAATTCTTTTCTGCAAACAGCGGTCATGCTTTTCCCTCCTCAGTAATCTCAAGAAAGATGTCTTCCAGGGACAGCCCTGCTTTCCGAATCTCGAGAAGCGGGATCCCCGCCTCCGCAAAACGGAAGAAAAGCTGTTTTCTATAATCGTTCTGATCCTGCGCTTTCAGCTGGAACTTATAGGTATCGGCCTCTTCCCCTTCTTTTACATCCGCGATACTCAGCGCCGGGAATTCATGAATAATGTCCTGGATCTTATCCAACTCGCCCTGGGCGCTCAGGCACAGGAGATCCTGGCTCTGGAACAGTCTTTCCAGGTTTTCCGTGCTGTCGCTCACTACCAGATGGCCTTTGTTGATAATGATAACATGATCACATACGGCCCCGACCTCGGAAAGGATATGGGAACTGATCAGTACGGTATGATCTTCCCCCAGTTTCCTTATCAGCGCGCGGATCTCTATGATCTGCTTCGGATCCAGTCCGACAGTGGGCTCGTCGAGAATAATAATATCCGGATTTCCGATCAGAGTCTGAGCGATTCCGACTCTCTGCTTATATCCTTTGGAGAGGTTTTTGATCAGCCGGTCCCGCATATCGGTAATCATCACTTTTTCCATGACGTCTTCCAGCATTGCCTTCCGTTCGGATTTCGGCACACCTTTCAGATCCGCCACGGTAAGGAGATATTCCCGTACCGTCATATCCATATACAGCGGGGGAAGCTCTGGAAGATATCCGATATGTTTTTTTGCCTCTTCTGCTTCTTTAAAAATATCATGTCCTTCTATAATGACATCCCCTGATGTCGCGGCGATGTAGCCGGTCATTATATTCATCGTAGTCGATTTTCCGGCTCCATTTGGTCCCAACAGTCCATAGATCTTCCCTTTTTCCAGAGAAAAGCTGATATCCTGTATCGCAAAATGATCGCCGTACTTCTTTGTCAGATTTTTAACTTCAATCAAGATATTTCCTCCTGCTGATCAAACTCTTTTCCTCTGATAATACTGTAAAAGGCGTCCGCCCGCGGGCGAACGCCTTTATTGTTACAATTCAAGTGTACGCTACATTAAACAACACTGTACTACAGATTAAAGAACGTCAACCCACTCTGCCATATTGTCTTTGTAGAATACATAAGGCTGACCTGTAAGAACGCCTGTGCCGCCGTCGCCGTTGTCTTCAGCGGTGAAGGTTTCAGCTTCATAGTCTCCCCAGGCTTCCATATCAACAGTAGAGCCTTCAGATCCGTCGAATCCGTCGTTCTGGATTGCCATCTGGATAGCTGCTGTAGAAGCTCCAAGATGATTTACATCCCACAGCATCATGTACGGGCATACGAAGGAGAATTCATCATCCTCTGCTGTAGCCGGCATGTAGTTCTTCATCTCGGACGGAAGTCCAAGACCTGTCAGTTTGATTTCGGACTGAGCCTGTGTAAGAACCTCACCTGCTGCTGCAATACCAACAGTTGTCGGGGAGATGATAGCGTCTACGTTGTTCTCAGCCAGGAATGCCTGAGCCTGAGTTGTAGATTTTGTTGCTTCGTCATCGCCGTATTTCTTGTTCAGTTCCGGGCTTACTTTGCCTGCGTAAATGTCTTTCTGAACTTCTTCTTCCATTACTGCGATCCAGCCGTTCTGTACCGGTGTGTCGATACCAGCGGAAAGAACGCCGAGTTTGATCTCTTCTCCGTCATAGTCTGCAAGAGCTTCTTCAACTGTCTTCTCCATTGTAGGATCTTCCGGATCATAGGATACGCCGAGAACCTGAAGAACAGCTGCGCGAAGCTGCATAGCTCCGATATCTTCTGTAGATGCCTGATTATTGTGAGTTACACGATAGTCAGCGGAAGCTGCGGAGTCCACGGATACGATCGGGATGCTCTTTTCCTGAGCTTTTGCAAATACTTCGTCATATCCTGTATCACCGTTTGTGGAGATGGAGATAGATTTGCAGCCCTGTGTGATCGCTTCGTCAATAAGCTGAACCTGAGCGGCTACAGTTGTTTCTGCAGGAGACTTTTCTGTGCAGTTTTCCCCCACCTGCTCCATGTAGGATGAGAATCCTTCATACATGATAACGCCGAATGCGTTACCTACGGATTTGAACATAAATACATGGGAGCCAGATACTTCTGAGGTGTCGCCAGCTGCGGAAACTGCTGCCGGAGCTGCCAGCGCCATTGTTGTTGCAAGGCCGAGAGCCATTGCTTTTTTGAGATTTTTCATGAAACACTTCCTCCTTTTTTATTATATAAACATCTTAGTGTTTATATTTCGCTGATAATGTCAGTCATGCGACTGCGGCAGGATTATTTGAAACGCTCTTTTGCTTTTCTTGCGTTTTCCTGCTGTTCCGCCCACCACTGAGCGGATTTTTCTTTGCACTCTTTCTGGGCTGCTTCGATCTTCTTGTTAAGTTTGTCGATCTGGGCCGCCTTGTCAGATGCGCTGCCTTTCTCAAGCTCTTTGATCTGCTTTTTCATTTCTTTGACAGCAGCTGCTGTTCTGTCATTGATGGCTTCAATGTTCTTATTGTTATGATAAAGCAGTCTCAGCTTGATGTCCTTGATCATCTGTTTGTTAATGGTAGAGATCAGGATCGTCACGATAAGGATAACGCCGACAACGATCTTCTTGGTATTCGGGTCGATACCCATAAGTCCGAGCGCATATGTAAGGAAAGCCATGATGAAGGTCGCGATGATCGGTCCCCACATCTTACCTTTACCGCCGTTGGTGGACACGCCGCCCAGCACGGCGCATGCGATCGCTGTCATTTCATATCCGGTACCCATGGAAGAGGAAACGCCTCCACCCATACGGCCGATGAAGAAGATGGAACCAATACCTGCCATGAAGCCCATGAGGATGAACACTTCCATCTTGACTTTCTTAACGCTGATACCTGAATAGTTCGCGCATATCGGATTATTACCCACGATATATACTTTACGTCCGAACGGTGACTTGTGGAGTACGAAGATAAAAATCGCACCCATAATAAGGAAGATCACCATACTCAGCGGGATAATGCCGCCAATGTTCATCCAGCCGATCTTGTTGTACCAGGACGGGAAATTCTTAAGAGAATTCTCGCCCAGGACGATCTCCACGATACCTCTGAACAGCATGGAAGTGGAAATCGTAGTGATAACGGCCGGCATTTCCAGAAACGCCACACAGAATCCGTTGAAGGCGCCGCAGACCATACAGATGGCGATACCTGCGATTACACAGATCAGGGAGGGAACTCCCTTATCCATCAGAATACCTGTTACCATTCCGCCCAGGATCATCTGCGCTGCTACTGATACGTCAATGTCGCCAAGCATAAGGATGAACACCATACCAAGCACAAGAGGCGAAACATCCAGGCCTGCATTGATCATTGACTGGATCGTACCGTCGGTAAAATAAAGCTCCGGTTCGATAACCGCCAACAGTACATTAATAAATACCATGATATATATGAGAATCATTTCCCATTTGACAAGAAATTTCTTTAATACAAATCCTTCCTTGACAGTGAGGTCTCTGTCGTAATTACTTCCCGGCATTAGATCAACGCACTCCTTTCTTTGAGAGCCTGTCTCTTAGCGGACTGCTCAGTAAAGTAGTTAATTGCTACGGCAACGATGATAATTCCACCCTGAAGTGCTTTCTGCCATACACTCATACCAGGAATCATACTGATGAAATATGTGATTACAGACATGATCAGCGCGCCGATCGCGACACCGTCCATACGTCCTTTACCGCCGGTGATAGAAACTCCGCCGAGAACGCAGATAGCGATTGCGGTCATCTCGAAGCTGTCTGCCATTCCGTAATATCCGATCGCATAGTTCGCAGTATAGAGCATACCTGCAAGACCTGTCACCGCACCACAGATCGTGAAGGAATAAAACGTTACGTTAGACTCCCTGATACCGGCAACAGCCGCCGACTCGCGGGAAGTACCGATCGCGTAGATCCTTCTTCCTGCGGCAGTATACCCCAGGAACAGGCCGGCTACAATAAGCAGGATGATCGTTATCCACAGGATGATGGGAAGCCCCAGGAATTTGCCGATGGCGAAAGTACGGTATCCGTTAAGCTCTTCGTACTGAGCGGCGAACCACCACTGGCCGCCGGACACAACGAATGCAAGGCCACGGAAGATATACATGGTTCCAAGAGTACAGATCATCGGCACCATGTGAAGATGTCCCACAAGAAAACCGTTCAGGGCGCCGCAGAGACTTCCCAGAACAATTGAGAATAATACCCAGACAATCCCGGGCACATCCGGATGGCCGCAGGCAAGAGATGTACAGGTAATTCCCACAAACGCAAGCTGGGAAGCGATGGAGATATCGATACCGCCGGTAAGGATAACCATCATCTCAGCTATCGCGAGGAGTGCATAAATCGTGTTATTCTGAAGCATATTTACCAGAGATGTGACAGTAAACATACCAGGTGTCACAAATCGGGCAACCACCAGCAAAATGATCAGAACGGCGATCAGTCCGGTGTTTCTGGATTTTAATAATTTCTTCATTGTTTACGCCCCTCTCTTTCTTTCAGAGATGCTTCAAGCAGCATTTCCTGAGTTACAGAACTCATATCGTTGAACTCTCCGGACACACGGCCGCTCTTCATAACGATAACTCTGTCTGCAACGCCAAGAACCTCAGGCATTTCGGAAGATACCATGATGATGCCGTATCCCTTACATGCCAGATCATTCATAATCTCATAAATAGAATATTTGGCGCCTACGTCGATACCCTTCGTCGGCTCGTCCATGATCAGGACTTTCTGCTCTGAGCTCAGCATCTTGGCAACAACGACCTTCTGCTGATTACCACCTGACAGAGAAGACGGGGGCGCGGTAATGTCATTCGCCTTAAGCTGGATCTTCTTACACAGGTTAATGGCGTTTTCCATTTCCTTGTTTACATTCATCTGTCCGCCGGTCACAAACTGACCCATGGAAGCGGAAGATACGTTCTGGTAAATCGGAAGTTCATTGACAAGACCCTGTGTCTGACGGTTCTCCGGAAGGAGACCGATTCCAAGCTTCAGGGAGTCGATCGGGCTCTTGATATTAACTTTCTTGCCTTCCAGACGGATCTCGCCGCTGTCCGGATGCATGATACCGTAGATCGTCTCGCACACTTCCGTACGGCCTGCGCCTACCAGACCGGTAAGAGCAAGGATTTCTCCCTTACGCACATTGAAGGAAACATCTTTGAAGTAGCCTTCTTTACTGATGTTGTCAACCTCGAGGACAACGTCGCCGATCTTGGCTGTTTTTTCCGGATACATGGAATTCAGCTCACGGCCAACCATCGCCTTGACAAGGTCTGTGTTGGTGATCTTGTCAACGTCCCAGCAGCCCACATATGTAGAATCACGGAATACTGTGACACGGGTAGCCAGTTCGTACATATCCTCAAATCGATGCGTGATGAAGATGATGGAAACGCCTCTGTCCCTCAGGTCTTTCGCAATGTGATACAGCTGCAGACACTCATTCCTTGTAAGGGATGCAGTGGGCTCGTCCATGATCAGGATCCTTGCGTCACAGGAGAGCGCTTTCGCGATCTCCACCAGCTGCTGCTCCGCAACAGACAGACTGCTCATGGGCTTGTTTACGTCAATCCCGGGACTTAACGGCTCGATCAGTTCCTTCGCGCGCTTGCGCATTGTCTTCCAGTCATAGAAACCAAATTTGTTCTTGATTTCCCTACCCATGAAGATATTCTCTGTAACAGTAAGGTCCGGGAAAGCGGTTACATGCTGATAAATAGCCGCGATACCAAGTTTTTCCGAGTCCTTCGTGTTCCTTAATGTTACCTGCTCGCCATCCAGAAGCATGATTCCGCTGTCAGGCTGATGTACACCGGTAATGACCTTAATGAACGTTGATTTACCTGCTCCGTTTTCACCCATCAGAGCATGAATCTCGCCTCTTTTTAAATGAAAGTGAACTCCATTCAGCGCCTTGACTCCGCCGAATGTTTTAACCACATCTTTCAGTTCCAAGATATAATCACTCATTTTGTGTCTTACCCCTCCCTTTCTTTCTTTTTCGAACTGCAATACGCTTTCTATGTATTTGATTCTATACGAAATACTATGTTTTTCAATATATAAAATTGCTTTATGCGTATCAAAAATTGCGTTTTCATTACTTTTTTACGTTTTACTGTAAAAAATTCCCTTTCTTTTGAACATTTTTATGGTAGACAATAACCGACGCAATTTTTTATATATTAATTTGTATTTTCCTCTTACTTTTCTCCACCGTTACTGGTATAATATTACAATATCTATTTGATCGGAGGGATTCTGATGCGACTGCCCAAACACGTTATGCCAGCTGAATATTTCGACACAGTTCCCCGGACAGACGTCCAGATCCAGGCGCTTCCCTTCTATATTAAAGAAGTCGGATACTGCAATGACCGTAGATTTGTACGGGGCGCCCACAATAATTATTCTGATTACCTGTTTGTCTATTCTCTGTGCACCATGAAGTTCAGAAAGAATGACGAAAAGCACCCGGTGCGCCCACATGATATCATTGTATCCGCCTGCAATACGCCGCTGACTTTTTCACTTCCTATTTCCTACGGAAAACCCCGGGAATATCTGTACTTCATCATCAGCGGATCCCATGCGCAGCAGTTTTACAATTATATCCGCAGGCATGACTGCACCTTTCATTTCAATAAACTGCACCGTATGCTGGATCTTTTTCTTGAGATCGCAGAGATCGATTATGCGTCGGATCCCATGTCCGCGCAGATGCACGCCAGTTCTGTGGTACACCAGATCTATCTTGAGCTGTATATTTCCTGCCAGAACATTCTGACTGCAAAAAAACAGACACCCATGCAGGACAGCGCCGTCAATACTGCGCTGAAGTATATCCAGACCCACTATCAGGGTGATCTGAGCGTGGATACCATCTGCAACAGTGTCAGTTTTTCAAAATATTATTTCTGTAAGCTGTTCAAGGAACATATGGGGATCACGATCCACCAGTATGTTACGGAATTCCGGGTCAATAAATCCAAAGAACTCTTAAGCTACTCCAAGCTTTCGATCTCGTCCATCGCCACTTCCGTCGGTTTTAAAAGCGCCCTGACTTATACGCGCAGTTTCGAGAAGCTGGAGCATATGACCCCCTCGGAATACAGGAAATTATACTGATCTTTCCCTGTTTCCTGACAGAACGGAGAGAACTGATCTTCTTTCATCTCCGGATTCCTTAGTCAGTATTTTCTGTGAAATAAGAAATCCCCGGAATTTCTTCCGGGGATTTCTGTATTATCTGTCTGTAAAGATTAGTCGTAAAGGTTCGGAGCGATTTCCGGATCTTCCATGTTTGTAGCGTCATACCAGTAGCCGTCTGTAGGAACGTCCTGAAGTTCCTGTCCGTTAGCAGCTGCTGTCAGAGCGTAGATTGCATAGTAGCCCATCATCAGAGGAGACTGTGTAACGGCGCCGATGAATGTACCATCAGATACAGCTGCCTTAATGATAGAGCCAGCATCGAAACCAACACCAACAACGTCGCCGTTAGCCGGGTCAGATCCAAGTACGTTCAGGTTAGCATTTGCTGCAAGAACACCCTCTGCGGAAACCTGGTTGGAACCAAATACTGCGATGCAGTTTTCCTGAGAAAGGATTGCCTGAGCTTCTGTGGAGCAAAGCTCTACAGTTGTCTGTGCCGGAACAGCTACCTGGATGATAACGTCTGCGTCAGCCTCTTCAGCGTCTGCACCTTCTGCTGCATTTACATAGAACTCGTTACCTGTAACAGCAACTGTCTTGCCGTCTGCCTGAAGCAGTTCGATCATCTTATTGATGAATCCTGTACCACGCTGCTGAATGTTCTGAGCGGTTGCATCCTGGTTAACTTCACCGATGATAACCTGTCCCTCAGCGTTAGCAACAACATCTTTGATTGCTGCATACATATTCTCTGCAGCAACAGCGCCTGCCTGTGCGTTGTCTGTAGCAACGTTGCACACAACAGATCCTTCCGGAGCATTGTCAACACCAGTATCGAATGTAACTACCGGGATTCCTTTGTCAAGGCAATCCTGAAGTGCATCCAGAACGGAAGAGGTATCGCACGCTGCAAGACCTAAACCAACGGGATTGGAGCTGATCGCGGTATTGATCATGTTAACCTGGTCAGCGATATCGGACTCACTGTTCGGTCCCTGTGCGGTATAGGTTACGCCCAGCTCTTCAGCTGCCATAGCCATACCTTCCTGAGCTGCATCCCAGTATGTAGACTGGAAAGATTTAACCATCATCGGGAACTCATAAGCTTCATTAGCTGTAAGTCCTTCGAACTGTGCAGTAGGATCGCCTGCTGCGTCTGCAGATTCTTCTGTTGTTTCTTCCTCAGCTGCTGCGTCTTCTGTGGTCTCTTCCTCAGCCGCTGCGTCCTCTGTGGTCTCTTCTTCAGCTGCCGCCTCTTCTGTAGCAGCTTCCTCAGCTGTGTCCTCAGCTGCGAGAACCGGAGAAACAGTCATACCGCTCACCATAGCTGCGCAAAGTCCTAACGCGATCAGTTTTTTCACTTTCATGATTTTTCTTCCTCCTTGAATTATATAGTTTTTATGATGATGCACCGGATGCAAAGCACCCGGCGCTTCACATACATTGAAAAAAAAGGTTTTCAGTTGTTATTATACTCTTTTCTTTTCTTTCAGGATATCGATCAGTACCGCAACAATCAGTACGACACCTGTGATGATCTGCTGCCAGTTTGCCTGAAGGCCGATATAGGGAAGACCAGTCTTCAGAAGCATGATGACAAAGATACCTACAAACGTACCGAGTACGGAACCATATCCTCCGGAAGCGGCAACGCCGCCCACGAATACGCCGCCAATGGCGTCCATCTCAAGGCCTGCACCTGTACCGGGCTGTACGGTAGGTGTAACAGCCGCATATGCAATAGCTGCAAGTCCTGTAAACAGACCGCAAACTACATACACCATTACGTGATAGAACTTCACGTTGATTCCGGAAAGAGCTGCCGCCTCTTTATTGGAGCCGATAGCAATTGTGTAACGTCCGAACTTCGTATGGAAAAGGACGAATTCCATCAGGAGAACCAGAATGATCATCCACAGGAAACCAATGGGATAACGGTCTGCGCTTCTTCCTGTTCCTACTGTAATCTTGAAGATGGAATGGAACCATCCGCCTTCCTGTGTCAGAGCCGGCCACGGTGTGGCACTGCAGAGAGAACCTGCGCCTCGGGTGATCATGCAGGTACAGAGGGTTGCCAGGAACGGAGGAAGGTTCATAACTCCGATCAGGACACCGTTCAGTGTACCGACAATAAGTCCGAGAACAATACACAGCAGCATTGCTGCTACAACCGGCCATTCATTACTTCTGATCATGGTTCCGGCGATCAGTGCGTAACACACCATACCAGTTCCGATGGACAGGTCAACGCCGCCTGTGATAAGCGGGAAGGTAACACCGATCGCCATCAGAAGATCATAATATGAGAAGTCCAGCATACTGAGGATCGTACTGTACTGTCTGAATTCTTTACTCAGAGCCGAGAAGATGGCAACCAGTACAACGATAACCAGCACAACAATAAATCTTTGATCACTTAAAATACTTTTCTTCTTAGTCATGACTTTCCTCCTTAATCGATATTCCTTGTGGCCTTGGTCATAATGTTTTCCTGGGTAGCTTCGGAAATATCGATATTTCCTGTCACTTTACCCTCGCACATAACGATGATACGGTCACTCATTCGGAGAACTTCTGTCATTTCAGAAGAGATCATGATGATTGATTTGCCTTCTGCTGCCAGTTTGTTCATTAACTTGTAGATTTCGTTCTTGGCTCCGACGTCGATACCTCTTGTAGGCTCGTCAAAGATCAGGATATCACTGTCACGGGTCAGCCACTTGGCGATAACCACCTTCTGCTGATTACCACCGGAAAGGTTTACAACCAGCTGGTCTGCGGAAGGAGTCTTGGTAGCCAGCTCCTGAATATATCTCTCCGTAACTTTTTTCTCTTTGCCTTTGTTGATCAGAAGGCCGTTGGTATACTCTTCCATGGTGGCAAGAGTGGTGTTCTCGGTAACAGACTTCTGTACAACGCATCCATATCTTCTTCTGTCCTCTGACAGATAACCGATACCATATTTAACCGCATCCTGCGGTGTGTTGATGGTCACCTCGCGAAGCTGGCCGTCCTTACCCATGATGGAAATCTTGCCGCTCTGCTTGGGATCCGCCCCGAACAGAGCTCTCGCGGTCTCGGTACGTCCTGCGCCCATCAGGCCGGAGAATCCGAGGATCTCGCCTTTTCTCAGTTCGAAACTTACATCCTGTACCATCTTGCCGGCGTTCAGGTGTTCCACTTTAAGAACTACCGGAGCATCCGGAGCAACCATGCTGTGTTCCTTGGGATCTTCGTAGATCACACGGCCAACCATCATGTTGATGATATCTTCCTTGGTACTGTCCGCAGTGATCAGGGTTCCCACGTATCCTCCGTCTCGCATGACGGTTACGCGGTCGGTGATCACCTTGATCTCATCCATACGGTGGGAGATATATACAATTCCCAGTCCCTTCTCACGGAGGTCTCTGATGATGTTAAACAGATCCGCGATCTCTTTCTCTGTCAGCGCTGCTGACGGCTCGTCGAAGATGATAACCTCCGCTTTATGTGAGATTGCTTTCGCGATCTCGCACATCTGCTGTTTACCTACTGTAAGATTCTGCATCTTCTCTCTCGGATCGATCTCGATATTCAGATCCTGGAACAGCTTCTTGGAGTCCTCGATCATCTTCTTGTCATCGATACGGAAGCCCTTCTTCGGCTCGCGTCCGATGAAAATATTCTGGGCAACGGTCAGGTCGCCTACCATGTTCAGCTCCTGATGCACGATAACAACGCCTGCATCCTGAGCTTCTCTTGTATTGTGGAATTCCACTTCTTTTCCCTTATAGGTAATGGAACCGGAATCCTTCTGATAAATACCGGTAAGAACTTTCATAAGAGTGGACTTGCCGGCGCCGTTCTCTCCCATAAGCGCATGTACTTCGCCGCGTTTCACTTCGAAGTTAACATGATCCAGGGCATGAACTCCAGGAAAGGACTTATCAATGTCCTTCATAGTTAAAATAACTTCACCCATTGTCGCATCCTCCCTCCTGATCAGTTCTTTCTGCGTCTTGCAGAAACGTCAACGTAAACTGCGATGATAACGATGATACCGGTAATGATCATCTGCTGTCCTTTACCAAGGCCGAATGCCATGATGCCCTGCTGAAGAAGAGAAATGATGAACACGCCGATTACCGTACCGCCGATGGAGGCAAGACCGCCAACCATTGACGTACCGCCCATTACGCAGCCCGCAATCGCTTCGTTGTTGTACTGGTCGCCGTATCCCGGCTGAACAGTAGTATATGTAGCAACAAAAAACAGAGCGCCGATTCCGACCAGAAGACCGCAGATCATGTATGCGAGCATTCTCCACTTCTTCGTATTAACGCCGGAAAGACGTACCGCCTCACTGTTGGATCCGAGGCACAGGATATAACGTCCCGGCTTCGTGTTGTAAAGCACGATTCCGCAGAGAACCGCAACAGCAAGGAAAATAATCAGGCCTACCGGGAATCCGTTTACGGATACGATGTTTCTGAACCAGCCGTTTACCGGATCAGAACTCTGAGGCCAGCTGACGGACTGTGTCTTGGTAAATACTGACGCGATACCTTTCGCAATGTTCATGGACGCCATGGAAATAATGAACGGCGGCACAGACATATAAGATACCATCCATCCGTTAAAGGTTCCAAACGCAAGACCGATAAGCACGCAGAGAACCATGGCAAATGCCATGGGAACACCGTAGCTTGTCATGCAGTATCCTGAAACCAGGGCACAGCAGAACATAACCGGTCCAATGGAGAAATCAATTCCTCCTGTGGCAATAACGAATGTTACACCAAGTGAAAGAAATCCCAGGAAGTACACATAGTTCAGAGTAGATCTGATACTGTCAGCTACCGGGAATTTGCTTCCGAGAACCGCCCTGAACGCCACAAACATGAGGATCAGGATGCACACGAGCAGGATCCTGTTCAGGCCAAGTTTCTTAACAATTGGATTTTGTTTCAGCTTTTCCAATTTTCTCCCTCCTTACGTTTTATACACCGCTGTGTTTCCTCTATCATACCTTGAATCAGGGTAAAAATGTAATAGAATATCTTACAAAAAAAGGTTAAAAATTTACTGTACTGTAAATTTTTAACCTTTTGTATTTTCAGTCTATTTCGCCATTTGTGCCTGTATTTACGGCCGTTGCAGATGCTTTCAGGGTGTTGAACGGGAAAAGAAGCTTCTCGATCTCACCGGTATACATATTCTCCGGCGTTACCAGTTCGCATCCGGAATTTACATCCGTCTCATATTCCTCTCCCCTGAGCATGCGCATGGTCTCGCGGACCCCCACATACCCCATCTTAAAAGCCTTCTGCACCACGATCCCTTTAAATACGCCGTGCTCCATCAGCTGCACGGCCTCCTGGGAACTGTCTATGCCCACCACCATGATCTGGTCTTCCATACCTGCCTCTTTCACAGCACGGGCGGCTCCTACAGAAGAATATTCGTTCATACCTGCGATCATTTTCAGGTCTGGATATTTTTCCATAAGTTCCATTGTGAGGGAGTAGGACTTTTCATAACTGGAATCACAGTAAACCACATCTGTAATGCCCTCTTCCAGATCTCCCAGACCTGCGCGGAACCCTTCTTCTCTTTCCACAGCCGTGGAAACACCTTTTACATGTGCCACCACCGCGATCTGGTCTCCCGGATCCAGAAGTCCCGCAGCAAATCCACCCAGGATCTTTCCGGCTTCTATATTATCTGTGGCGACAGTGATATCCTGGATATCCTGTTCCGTATAGGAATCCACGAAAACAACATGGATCCCTTTCTCCTTCGCCTCCCGGAGAAGCCCATCGGATTCCGTAAAGCTGGAGGGAGAGAAAAGGATCGCGTCCGGTTCCATTTCGATAGCTTTTTGCAGGAATCTGTTCTGGCCCTCCACATCGTTCTCATCCTCCGGCGCCATGATCTCAAGTTCCGCATGATATTCCTGCGCCGCCATCTCTGTTCCCAGGATCAGGGACGACCAGAAATCATTGGTCCCGTCGATCACTTTCGGGATATAAACCAGGGAATAACTCCTGTTTTCTCTCTCTTTTCTTCTTATGTAATATCCGGCGCATATAGATACTGCCAGGACGATCAGCGCTCCGGCAATTATCCATTTTTTATATTTTTTCACTGCTGTCCTCCTGATTTCCCGGTATGGTGATCGTAGCCGTCGTTCCCACGCCCACTTTACTTTCGTAGGTAATACCGTAAGCGCTTCCATAATACAGTTGCAGACGCTTCTGTACGTTATAGACACCCACGCCATTGGACTGGTAGTTTACTTTGTGCCTGTCATAGATGTGCGCCAGCGTTTCCTCATCCATTCCCACTCCGTTGTCGATCACCTGAAGCACTGCGTTTCCATTCTTCATAAATCCTTTTACTATAAGAAGGCCCTTGCTTTCTTTATATTTCAGTCCGTGATAGATCGCGTTCTCAATGACCGGCTGAAGAACTAGTTTGATCAGATTAATATGAAGGATTGCCGGATCCACATCGATCTGGAATTCCATCTTATCCTTATAGCGCATTTTCTGTATGGTGAGGTATCCTCTTGCATACTCCACTTCCTGGGCAATGGGGACGACTTCGTCCTCGTTGCTGATACTCTGGCGAAGCAGCCGGGCAAGAGAAGCCGTCATCAGTACGACCTCTTCATTCTTTTTCCCTTCCGCCATCCAGATGATAGAGTCAAGGGTATTATACAGAAAATGCGGATTGATCTGAGACTGAAGGGCTTTCAGCTCGCTCTTTCTCTTCGCTTCCTGGTCCCTCACATTCTGATCCATCAACTCTCGGATCCTGCGTGTCATCACATTGAAGGAACGGGTCAGACTCCCAATTTCATTTTCCGACGTTTCCACAACGTCTGGAATATCAAAATCTCCCTCCTGCACCCTGGCCATGGAATCCCTGAGTCGCTGGATGGAACTGGTGATTGTTCCCGCGATAAATCTGGTGAGGAACAGAGCCACGATCACAAGGGCAGCGGCAATCAGCACATAGATACTCTGGGCTTTGTTGCTCTCCTTAAGAAGCTCGTCCACATTCACACAGTCCACAGTTGTCCAGCCGGTCTTCACGGACCGGGACAGGGTATAAAGTCTCTCGTTTTTTCCTTTGCCGGTCAGCACGGTATCAGAGTTCGCTTCCAGGATCAGACTGATATTTTCCGTCTGCAGTTCATTGTAAAGCTGCTGCTGCTGGGGATGGTAGACGATATTCCCTTCCGCGTCAAGAATAAAGGCATACCCTCTGTTGCCGATATTATTCTGATCGCAGAGTTCGCTGATGGCGGAATAATTCAGATCGATAAAAAACACGCCCGCTTTTTCCACTCCGGAACTCTGATCGCGGATCCCCCTGCTGAGAGTGATCACCCAGGGGCGCTGTCCACTTATGATATGCTGCACATGGGAAGAGGTGAGGCAGACGCTCACATCCGCTTTCAGCGGTTCTGTATACCATTCCTGTGTGGACAGATCCAGATCCGGATTGACAGACTCCCGCCCTTCGTTGATCAGCATCCTCCCGTTGGTTCCGATAATACCAACGTTAAGGATATCGCTGCGGCTGTCCAGGATCGTTTCAAACTGTCCCAGGATCCTTTCTCTGGCCGCGCCCGTATCCCCGCTTCCGAACAGGTACTCCTGCACGTCTTCGCTGCTGGATACGATATAGGCGATATTCTCCATATAGTCGATATAGGAATCAATATTCTGATTCATCTGCCGGATAATCGTCCGCGTATACAGCGATGAATTCTCAAAGATCGTGCTGCGGGTAAAATTCATCGACACTAGGGTTACTGTCGCCACGGCCCCCAGTATGAGCAGGGACACTGCCGCGAACATGGCGCTCTGTATACTTTTGAATTTTCCGATCAGCGCCGCGGCTGGTCCTTTTTCTCTCATTTCCGTTTCTCCCTGGCGTATTCTGTAGGCGTGGTTCCCGTCATCTTCTTAAAGGATATCCCGAAATAGTGGGGATCTGAAAATCCCACTTTTTCTGCTATCTCATAGTTTTTCATCGTGGTATTCTCCAGAAGTTCCTTGGCTTTCTCCATCCTTGTCCGGATCAGAACCTCCGTAAATGTCTCTCCTGTCATTTCCTTGAAGATCGTGCTGAAATAGCTGGTGCTGATATTCAGATAGGAACAGATATCGTTCAGGCTGAGGGCCGGATCCATATAATTCTTCTGTATATAATCCATAGCCAGCCTTGCCTGGCGCTGGCCGCTGGAACTGTTCATATCTGTCAGCATCTTAAATGTCTTCATCACGTATTCCTGCACAATATTACATGCCCGGTCAAAAGACTTCTGCTCTGTCACCTGATGGAGAAGGTTGTCTCTGCCTGCCATGATCTGCTCCATATCTGCAGAAACGTCTTCACATACACGGTCTACGGTACGTATGATCTGCTGGAGCGCCATACATGCCCGGCTCTTTTCCACCATGGAATCTCTTACTGCCGTCTTGATTTCTCCCAAAACACTTTCCACATCTTCCTGCCGGCCGTTTTTCATAATATCGGCAAGCTGTTCCAGAAGTGGTGTCAGAGAGATATTCTGATCCAGTTTAAGTTCTTCCATATCCAGAAGAAGACTCTCCCCCAGAAGATACCGGTAACGTATTGCCTTTTCTGCTGTTTCATGAGAAATGATCAGTTCTTCCGGCTCTTTTACCCATTTTCCGATTCCCACCGATACGCTGATCCCCATGACGTCATGCATGTTTTTCTGTATTTCCCTACAGATTTCCTTGGTTTTAAGATTCTGATCTTTTCCCCATTTCTCCTGAAACAGGATACACACATGGTTGCCGCCTTCCTGATAGGCGATTCCGGCGTCCTCTCTCTTCACAATTTCTTCGCTGATATTATAGAGAACAAACGCCATCAGAGCGCTTTCCTGACGTTTCACTGTATCTACCTGATACATGTCGGAATACATGTCGATATCAAACAACGCCACCCGGCTGCTTACGGAAGCAAGTTCAATCCCCATGTTTTCCAGCTGCTCGATCCCTGTCTTCACATCAATGGTGCAGTTCACAACCGCTTCCAGGGCTTTGGAGCGGATCATCTGAGCATTCTTACGGTAATTCTCTGACGCTCTGGTAAGATTTTCCATCTTTCTCTTCTCCTGGCGCCGCTGATCCACCTTCTCCTTCATACGGTTGAGCACTTCCGTCAGTTCCACCGCTGTCACCGGTTTCAGAAGATACTCGCTTACATTATACTGAATAGCTTTCTTGGCATATTCAAATTCGCCGAAACCGCTGAAAATCACGATCACAACGTCCGGATAATGGTCATGGAGAAAATGGCTCAGTTCCATTCCGTCCATATAGGGCATAAGAATATCTGTCAGCACGATATCCACCGGGTGCTGCTTTACAAATTCCGCCGCCTGCTGGCCGTTCTCGCAGATTCCGGTCAGCTCGCAGTCCAGCCCCGCCCAGTCAATATTTTCCTTTATGGCATCTCTTACAAGAATTTCATCATCTACTAATAAAATACGATACATCCTAAACAGACTCCTGCTTTAAAAAAATTTCAGGACTATTTTAACATGAATTCAGAGATTTGGAAAGAGCCGGACT
>NBJMC04201__coassemble_355_pt1 | contig 43442 bp, 40 predicted proteins | sample NBJMC04201__metabat2_high_PE_014 | metagenome-assembled genome bin NBJMC04201 | reverse complement strand
ATGTGTGGTTTATCTGGAGCCTTCTGAATTTAAAAGTACATGGCTTGGAAATAAGGCGATATACAGAACCAGGATGGCTATGGCGGACGGGGGTGAACTGATCATACTTGCACCGGGAATTACAAAATTCGGCGAGGATCCTCTAATGGATAAATTGATCCGCAGGTATGGCTACACTGGACGGCTGCATATTCTTGAAGAGTTTAAAAAACCAGAAAACCGGGAATTGAGAGAAAATATGGGTGCTGCAGCTCACCTGATCCATGGTTCGTCAGACGGACGTTTTTCTATTACTTATGCAGTAAAGGAGATCAGCAGAACAGAGATAGAAGACGCAGGTTTTCAGCCGGCAGATTATACGGAAATGGCAAAAAAATATAATCCGCAGGAACTGCATTATGGGTATAACCATGTAGACGGCGAGGAAATATATTATATTCCGAATCCGGCTTTGGGGCTTTGGATCAACCGGGAGAATTTTGAAGAGCAATAAAAAGATCGGAAAGGGGGATGGGCGGGGCCATTGGAAGCCCCGCTCTGATACGAATGGGAAAGTTTATGGATGAAAATTTTTTGTTGAACACAAAAACGGCACAGAAATTATACCACGAGTTTGCTGCTGATATTCCGATCATCGATTATCACTGTCATATAAATCCAAAAGAAATTTATGAAGATAAGTCCTATACTAATATCACACAATTGTGGCTGGGAATAGGAGGAAGCCACTTCGGTGATCATTATAAATGGCGATTGATGCGCTCATTTGGGATTGATGAGGAATACATTACCGGAACAAAACCTGACGAAGAACGCTTTGCCAAGTGGGCAGAATGTTTAGGCAGAGCGATTGGAAATCCTTTGTACCATTGGAGTCATATGGAACTGAAAAAATATTTTGGATTTGAGGGATCTTTAAACGCGGATAATGCAGGAGAGGTTTACGCGATGTGCAGCCAAAAGCTGAAATCACCAGACATGTCTGTGCGGGGAATTATCCGGAAAAGCAATGTAAAGCTTATCTGTACCACAGACGATCCTGCGGATTCCTTGATTTGGCACCGAAAATTGGAAGAAGATCCTTCTTTTGAAACAAAGGTGCTGCCCGCGATGAGACCGGATAAGGCCAAAAACATAGAAGACGCAGATTATCCGGATTATCTGGAAAAATTAGGAGAAGCGGCAGGAATCACAATACGCACCTTTGCTGATTTAAAAAATACGCTGTTAAAACGCATGGATTTTTTTGAAAAACAAGGATGCAGAGTTTCGGACCATGCTCTTAATTATATAATGTATGCCCCTGCCTCAGAAAAAGAAATCGAGGAGATCTTCGCGAAAAGAATAAGCGGCAGGATTCTCGATGAGGAAGAATGCAGAAAATTCTGCACAGCATTTATGGTCTTTGTCGGAGGAGAATATGCCCGAAGGAACTGGGTAATGCAGCTTCATTTTGGATGCAAGAGGAATAATAATACCTATGCTTACAAAAAAATGGGAGCAGATACCGGATACGACTGTATTGGGACAACAGCACCTGCCAGTGAAATGGCAGATTTTCTTGACGCCTTGAACAGAACGGGAGGATTGCCCAAGACAATTCTTTACAGCTTAAATCCCAATGATGATCCGATTATTGATTCTGTAATTGGATGTTTCCAGGACTCTTCAGCCTTCGGAAAGATTCAGCACGGTTCGGCATGGTGGTTTAACGATCATCTCGAAGGAATGAGAGGACAGATGAAATCTTTGGCCAGCCAGGGAGCCCTTGCGGCTTTCGTGGGAATGCTGACAGATTCCAGAAGTTTTCTCTCTTATACCCGCCATGAATATTTCCGAAGGATTCTCTGCGGGCTACTGGGAGAATGGATAGAAAACGGAATGTATCCGGAGGATTGGAAAACACTTGAAAAAATCGTGAAAAATATCAGCTATAATAATGCAGTTGATTACTTTGGATTTCCTTTGAAAAAAATTGGATGATTGATGAACAAGAGTGTAAAAAAATGATGGGAACCGGCCTGAACCGTATTCCTGTCATTTTTGCTTTATTTCAGATATGTTCTGAAGAACTCATCCATTTTATCAAAGGGGATGATATAAGTCTGGTCATAGAGGTCGGTGTGGCTTGCGCCGGGAATGAGCATCAGTTCCTTGTTTTCCCCTTTCAGTTTCTGAAAAGCGTCCTTGCTGAAATAGCAGGAGTGTGCCTTATCCCCGTGAATCAGTAGGACGGCGCTTCGGATTTCATCACTGTACTGGAGGATCGGCATATTCAGGAAGGACAGGGCGGAGGTGACATTCCATCCATCGTTGGAGTTCAGAGAACGAGGATGATATCCACGGCTGGTTTTGTAATAGTCATGATAATCTTTTACAAAATAAGGAGCATCCTGGGGCACAGGATCGATAACTCCGCCAGCCCGCTGATAGCTGCCGTTTTTGTAGTCTTCTGTCCGCTGAGCGTTCAGAGCTGCTCTTTTGCTGTGCCGGGCTTCTTCGCTGTAAAGTAACCTTTGGCGTTTACACGGGTCATATCGTACATTGTAGAGGCAACGGTAGCTTTGATCCGGGTATCGATGGCGGCTGCGTTGAGCGCCATGCCGCCCCAGCCGCACATTCCGATAATACCGATCTTTTCGGGATCTACGTTTTCCTGGACGGACAGAAAATCCACGGCGGCCTGAAAATCTTCTGTATTAATATCAGGAGAGGCCACATATCTGGGCGTTCCTCCGCTTTCCCCGGTATAAGACGGGTCGAAAGCAATTGTCAGATATCCTTTTTCTGCCATTGTCTGGGCGTAGAGGCCGGATGCCTGTTCTTTTACAGCGCCGAAAGGTCCGCATACAGCGATTGCGGGAAGTCTGCCTTCCGTATCCTTTGGCTCGTACAGATCTGCAGCCAGAGTGATTCCGTAACGGTTGTGGAAGGTGACCTTCCGATGATTTACTTTTTCACTTTGGGGAAAGGTTTTATCCCATTCTTCTGTTAAAATCAGTTTTTCTTCCATAATTACAAATTCTCCTTTTTGTGTATAAACCAGAAACGTGTGTTGACATTGTCTCTGCTTCGTGGTAAGGTCATTATAGTATCTAAATCTGACTTTAGGTCAAGATGAATTTTACGATTTTTATCTGAAAAATTTGGCAGGAAAAATAGAATTCTATGTTTCCCATACATTGTCTGTAAGGCAAAAGGAGTGGTCAGGAATGTATACAATTGGACAGATTGCGGAAATGTTTCAGATTCCCATATCTACGCTGCGGTATTACGATAAGGAAGGTCTGTTCCCGAATCTTCAGAGAAGCGGCGGCGTAAGGAGATTCAGCGAGCGGGAGATAGAGGCCCTGCGTGTAATTGAATGTCTGAAAAAATCGGGACTGGAAATTAAAGAAATAAAGGTATTTATGAAATGGTGCGCCCAGGGAAGCAGCACATATCCGCAGAGGCTGGAGCTGTTTGTCAGGCAGGAAGAAGCGGTAAAGGAAGAAATGCGCAAAATGGAAAAGGTTCTTGCTATGATACAATATAAAAAATGGTATTATGAGCAGGCCATAGAGAATGGAAGCGAGGAACGGGTAAAAGAAATGCTTCCCGATCATCTTCCAGAGGAAATTCAGGCGCTTTATGATATGGCACAGGATTAGCGGGGAGGAAAGAAATGAAACAGGAAATTCAGATAACGGAAATCGGCGGAATCAGAATCGGACAGGCAGAAAACACAGAGGCGGGAACAGGATGTACGGTTCTGATATCGGAGAAAGGAATGGCTGCGGGACTTGACGTAAGAGGCGGGGGGCCGGCGTCCAGAGAATCGGAACTGATGGATCCTCTGACCGCGGCAGCGGAGATCCATGCGGTGGTGCTGGCAGGAGGAAGCGCCTTTGGGCTGGGCGCGGCGGACGGAGTGATGAAATACCTGGAAGAAAGAGAAATCGGTTTTGATGTGGGGGTGACGAAGGTGCCTCTGGTGTGTCAGTCGGACCTGTTCGATCTGACAGTGGGAGATCCTTCTGTAAGACCAGACAAGGAAATGGGATACCAGGCATGTGTGAATTCAGAAAAGGGAAATTACCGGGACGGAAACTATGGAGCGGGATGCGGAGCTACTGTGGGGAAGTTTGCGGGGATGGATTTCTGTATGAAGTCCGGAATCGGAAGCTATGCTATTCAGATAGGGAAACTTCAAATCGGCGCTCTTGTGGCGGTAAATGCCCTGGGAGATATCTATGACTGGAAAACCGGAGAAAAAATTGCGGGACTTCTGGATGAGGATAAGAAATCATTCCGCCGGACAGAAGATCTGATGTACGCAAGCACAGAGGTAGTGGAAAATAAGTTTACCGGAAATACGACTATCGGGATTGTTCTTACCAATGGGGAATTTTCAAAAACTTCCCTGTGTAAAATTGCAGGTATGGCGCACGACGGGTATGCGCGCTCCATAAGACCGGTTCATACAACTGCCGACGGAGACAGCATTTATGCAGCTTCTCTGGGAGAAATAAAGGCGGATCAGGATCTAGTGGGAACGTTGGCGGCCGAGGTGATGAGTGAGGCGATCATCCGCGCTGTGACCAGTGCGCGGAGTGCGTATGGATTTCCGGCTGTGCGTGATCTTAGAGATATCATAAGGAGAACAAAAATTGAAGGATAATTATCCAGAAATCGTAATCATAGGAGCCGGTATTCTGGACGTGCTTGTCCGGTCGGCGGGAAAAGAAGTGTTTCAGACAGGATCATCTCCGGCGGAGGAAATCCGGCTTTCCACAGGAGGGGACGCGCTTAATGAGGCTACTATTCTGGCGAAAATGGGAAGACGGGTGCTGCTTGAAACGATTATAGGACGGGATAAGGCAGGAAACTATCTGGAGCAGCATTGCCAGGAATACGGAATTATCCTTCCTGACGACTGTATCAGAGATAATATTCCTACAGGGATCAATGTGGTTTTAATAGACCGGGATGGTTCGAGACATTTCCTCACCGATCCATCCGGGACGCTGCGAAAGCTTACCCTGGAGGATATTCATATGCCGTTTCCGGAAAGCGCAAAAATCGTATGTTTTGCCAGTATCTTTGTATCTCCGGAAATAGGCGCCAGGGAACTTGAGATAATTTTCCGGACCGCTGGAGAACAAGGGAAAATCGTATGCGCGGATATGACGAAACGGAAGAAAAATGAGACGGTAGAGGAACTTGCGGAGGCGCTTTCTTATGTGGATTATCTGATACCCAATGATGAAGAAGCTATGCTGATTACCGGGAAAAATACAGTGGAAGAGGCGGCGGAAAGTCTTAGAAGAGCCGGTGTTAAAACAGTAGTCGTTAAATGCGGAAGTAAAGGCTGTTATGTATGCGGCCGGGAGAAAAGCTTCTGGATGCCCGCTGAGAAAAATGTAAAATGCATAGACACCACAGGAGCAGGAGACAGCTTTATGGCGGGGTTTCTATATGCCCTTTTTCAGGAGAAAAATCTGAGAGACTGTGCCCGAAATGGCAATTATTTCGGTGGAAAAGCAGTTGCTGTGACGGGAGCCACAGATTGGCTGGTTTCACATAAAAAAATTATGCTTTAATATGATTGAGTATAATGCTATAATATATTTAGTTTTTTTCTGACAAAACAATGTTGTCAGGATTTTGTGGAGCCGATAGAATCCCGCGCCACCAAAATATAAAAAAATAATAGAATAAGGAGGGCTTTGTGCGAAGATTTTACAAATGTTGCAGTAAAATGGCAGCTCTTGGAATGGCAATGATTCTGGCATTTCCGGTTACCGGATATGCGGCAGAAACTGAGAAAGAAGAGCAGGAAACACAAGAAACGGTCATTCAGCAGGAAGAAAAGCCGGATCTGCAAGATGATTTTTATGAAGCAGTTAACTATGATATGTTTCAGCAATGGGAAATTCCGGCAGATAAAGCTGCACAAAATTGGTTTTATATTGTGCAGGAGCAGAATGATGAGCGTCTTCTTCAGATGGTTAAAGAAGCATCTGAAGATGAGGATGCAGAAGTTGGAAGCGACAGTTACAATGTAGGCGCTTTTTATCTCACGGGAATGGATACGGAAGCCAGAGATCAGGGCGGCTATGGTGAGGCTGGAAACGCCTTCCTGGAAAAAGTAGATCAGGCCCAGAGTGTGGAAGAGCTTGTGAAAGCCTGTCTTACCTTTTATCGCGAATACGGCATTGCCAGTTTGCTGGGATTCACTTATGGGGTGGATGGGGAAGACTCCAGCCAGAATGTTCTTTATTTAGTAGGCGGAGATACTGGACTTTCAAAAGAAATCTGGTTTTCTGATGACGCAGCAAATCAAAAACAGGTGGAGTTATTTCAAACATATATGCAGGAACTTTTGAAGATTAACGGTCTGTCTGAAGATGAAGCTTCCAGTACTGTAAAAGAGGTAGCAGATATGATGAAAGCTCTGGCAGAGAATTCGTTGGGTCTGGCTGACTTGTATGATCCTCAGAAAACTTATAATGTATATAAGGCTTCAGATGTAGAAGAATTGTTCGGGGAATCTGTTTCTTCCGAAACCTTGGAAGAGATATTTGGAATTTCGCCGGATGAAAAAATGATTATTTCTGATGTAGGGTGTATGGAAAAAGTTGCCTCTTTTTTGAAAGATGAAAACTTGGAGCTTTTGAAGAAATATGTAAAAGTTAGTCTGTACCGGGATCTTTCACCATATGTAGACACAAAAAGCCATGAGGCGCAGCAGACATACGTCAATTCGGTAAATGGCCTGGAAGAGGGAGAACCGTATGAGCAGCAGATTTGCTCCAGTGTTCAGAGTAATCTGGGGTTCCAGTGCGGAAAGCTGTTCAGTGAAAAGTACTTTCAGGAGGATACAAGATCCCAAATTCAGTCAATGATTGACCAGGTGGCGGAAGTATTTGAAAACAGACTGGAAAATATGGAGTGGATGAGCCCGGAAACAAGAGCGCAGGCCATAGAAAAACTGCAGACATTGGATGCCAGGATTGGATGCCCTGACGAATGGCCTCAGGAGGACTATGAATTACAATTGAAACGTCCGGAAGAGGGAGGTGTCTATGTTGATAACCTTATGGAAATTGCGCATGTGCAGATGGAGCAGGTATTCCAGACAAAAGATGAACCTGTAGACAAATCGGAATGGCTCGTATATCCTCAAGAGGTGAATGCGTACTATGATACCTCCACTAACAGCATTACTATTCTTGCCGGCATTCTGCAGGAACCTTTCTATGATCCGGATGCGGAGCCGGAAGAGAATTTAGGAAAGATCGGCGCAGTTATAGGACATGAAATTACTCATGCTTTTGACAGTGCCGGAGCACAGTATGACGCGGAAGGAAATATCCGAAATTGGTGGACGGACGAGGATCTGGAATACTTCCAGGAACTGTCCCAGAAGGTAATAGACTATTATGACGGTATGGAAATTGCAGGACTGGAAGTAAATGGAGAGCAGACAGTGACGGAAAATATTGCAGATCTGGGAGGGCTTTCCTGTGTTCTTGAAATTGCTGAACAAAACGGCTATGATCTAAAAACAGTGATGGAGTCCTGGGCGTCTTTGTGGGCGGAAGAACTTCGTCCGGAGGCGCTTTCTAATCAAATTGCAACGGATGTACACTCTCCGGGAAAAATCCGTGTAAATGCGGTGCTGTCGGCGATGGATCAGTTCTATGATGTTTATGGAATTGAGGAGGGGGACGGTATGTACTGTGCACCTGAAGAAAGACCTAAAATCTGGTAAAATGTACGATCAGAAAGAAGTAGTATTAATATCTGGGAAATAGAAATTGTAAAGAGTACAACTCCTCATAAGCCGGAGAGTTGTACTCTTTATATTTTAAGCCTAATTGATACAGATTATTTGATGGAAATCACATAAGCCTTTTCAAATACTCCATCGCTGTCCAGTTTATTGATATTCGGCTTTTGACTAAGTTCATCTTCAAAGCCTGAATTGTCGCAGCGCCCCATCCATGGCTCCAGACAGACAAAGGGAGCGTCCATGGAAGAGGACCAGATGCCGAAGCTCGGGAAGCCCTGGCAGATAAGCTCCACATACGGTGTGCCGTCAGGAAGCGCGATCCCGGCCTTTGTGATCTGATTATTGTCAAAAATAAGCGCGTCTCTGTCGAACATGTGAGGATCGATCCTGCAGGCGCCGTTTTCCAGAGGCAGAGTGCGGGTCTGGTCCGGAAGGGCCGTTCCGGTGGAGAGATCCAAAAGACAGTAAGTAAGCTGCTGCTGGCCGCTGAAAGTAAGGAAATACTGATCGCGGCTGGTGTCCGGAAGCACCGGCACACGAAACGCCGGATGGCCGCCTATGGTAAAATACATGGTCTCGCTGTCCCTGTTGACTACCTTCCAGGAGACCAGGATATCTCTTCCCTGAAGGCGGTGGGTAATATAAAGCTCAAAACGGAAAGGATACTTCTTCTGTGTCTCCGCTGTCGAGGTGAGAAGGTGGGTGACAGAGTCCGGAGTTTCTTCCGTGCAGATGAATTCCATGTCCCGGGCGAATCCGTGCTGGCCGCAGCTGTATGTCTGCCCGCCGATCAGGCACTGATCCTGATAATATCTTCCCACATTGGGGAAAAGCACGGGCGCATGGCGCTTCCAGTGGGCGGGATCCGCGTTCCAGAGAACCTGACGGTCCTTTTCTTTGTCGTAGATCTCTGACAGCTCTGCTCCGTGATCGTCGATCTTTATGCGGAGCGCCTCGTTTTCCAGTGTGTGAATCATATGCATACCTCCTGGTGATTTATTCCCGGCCGGTGGGATACCGCCGGTTATTCTTCGTTTTTATCCTTTGTTTCCGGAACTTCCACAATGGCCTCCACGATCTTGTGTCTCGCCACGGATTTGACGTGGATGATCATGCCGCTGCTCTCGCAGGTGAACTGGCTTCCGTCCTCGGGGATGCAGTCGATAATGCTGTAGATGAAGCCGTTGAAGGTATCGTAGTCTCCCTCGGGAAGTGTAACGTGAAGGGCCTCCGCCACGTCGTCCAGTTCCACGTCGCCCCGAACCAGCCAGGATGTGGCGGAAAGCTTCTGGATCTTCTCCGGATTTTCTTCGTTTTCTTCATAGATATCGCCCACCAGCTCCTCCAGAAGATCGTGGAGAGTGGCGATGCCGGCCATCTCACCGTATTCGTTGAGAAGGACGGCGAAATAATTCCGGGTCTGCTTCATATGGTCGAACAGTTTGGCCGCCTTCATGCTCTCAGGAATGAAGTGGGCCGGTTTTACCGCTTTGGCGAGGACATTCTCTCTGGAGAAATCGTCCAGACGGAAATAATCTTTGGTATCCAGGATTCCGATGATATTGTCTTTGGTCTCCTGACATACCGGATAATAGCTGTGGCGGTTGCGGTAAATGGTTTCTTTCCATTCGTCCATGGAATCTTCGGTATCCAGAACGATCACGTCCGTACGGTGGGTGCAGACCTGTTCCGTGGAGATATCGTGGAACTCAAAAATATTCTGGATGAACTCGTTTTCCTGGGTGTCGATGACTCCCTGGGCATTTCCTTCCATGAGCATCATCTGGATCTCTTCCTTGGTCACCTGGTCGTCGTTCTCAGCCGGATTGATGCCGATCAGTCTGAGGATCAGGTTGGTGGATACCGTCAGCAGGGACACCAGGGGCGAGAAGATTTTGGCAACTCCGTAAAGAGTGGGAGCCAGACCAAGGGAAAGAGACTCTGAATTCTTCATGGCGATCCGTTTCGGCACCAGCTCGCCGAAGACGATACTGATATAGGAAAGGATTACTGTGATCAGGACCATGGCGATGGAATTCAGTGTCTTAACCGGTACGGGAACCCCTGCGGAGACAAGGGCGTCCACAATGATCCCGGCGAAGTTGTCGGAAGCGAACGCACTGTTCAGGAATCCCGACAGGGTGATGGCAACCTGGATGGTGGCCAGGAAACGGGCCGGCTGTTCGGTAAGGACGGACAGTTTCTTTGCCCTCTTGTTGCCGTCGTCCACGAGACATTTCAGCTTCGTCTCATTCATGGAGATCACTGCGATCTCGGCGCTTGCGAAGATCGCGTTTAAAAATGTAAAAACAATAATTAAGATAATTGAGCCTAACATGGTTTTGTTTCTTAAAATCCTCCTGTTTTCCGTAGTAATATTATTTGCAAAAAAACACAAAAAGGTATAGCCTGTAAGCCGCGCTTACAAGCTATACCTCTATATATTCATGATTTTTATGCGGGAATCAGTAGTATGGCATTCGTCAGATGAATCTTCCACGCAAATCTCACATCCTTTCTCTTATCGTAGAAAGATATCATATTTTCATAAAAATGTCAACATTTTCGGCGAAGAACCGGTTGCGGACAGGGTGGAAGGGAGCGGATACATGCAGTCTGAAAAATCTTGACATTTTGTCATTTCATGATAAACTTTTAGATGAAATCAGTGATACAAAGGGGTGCTGGGGTAAGCCCGGCTGAGATGGATACCGTGTTCGTATCGGACCCGTTGACCTGACCTGGATAATGCCAGCGTAGGGAATATAAAGGATCGTCACGTCTGACCGAAGATTGACTCCCGCAGGTTCCCTGCGGGATTTTTTTATGAGAAATCCGTCCTGTGTGACGCTGGCCCGGGTCTCGGCAATATTATATTTATCAGATTTAAGAAGGAGGAAAAGTAAGATGAACGCAAGTATAGCTATCCAGGTGCGTCCTGAAGCGAAAAATGAGGAGGATATGCTCCGGATCGTGGACGAGGTGATCGCCTGCATTCAGAATACCGGCCTTAATTATTTCGTAGGGCCTTTTGAAACTACGGTAGAGGGGGATTTTGACCAGCTGATGGATCTCATCAAAGAGTGTCATCTGATCGCCGCCCGCGCGGGTGCGGCTTCCGTCGCTTCTTATATCAAGGTCTCCTACCGCCCGGAGGGAGAGGTGCTTTCCATTGAGAAAAAGACTGCAAAATATCACGTCGGCGATTAATACCCTGGCTGCCCTCGCGGCGCTGCTTATCCTGTGGCAGATCGTGTGCGTCATGGGGATCGTGCCGGGCTTCATGCTGCCGTCGCCGGTGCAGGTGGCGCGCGCTTTTGCCGGGGATTTTCCCCTTCTGATGTCGCATCTCAGGGTGACGCTTACGGAAGCGTTTGCCGGACTTTTCTGCGGCGTGGCCTTCGGGTTCGTGATGGCGGTGCTGATGGACAGATTCGACCGGCTTTATAAGGCTTTTTACCCGCTGGTGGTGCTGACCCAGACAGTCCCCGCCGTGGCTGTGGCGCCTCTTCTGGTGCTGTGGTTCGGATATGAGATGATGCCCAAGATCATCCTGATCGTCATCACTACCTTTTTTCCTGTCACAGTGGGAGTGCTGACCGGCCTTCGCAGCGCGGATCGGGACACCATGAATCTTCTGAGATCTATGGGCGCCGGCAGTTTTCAGATATTCCGGTATGTGAAGCTTCCGGGAGCGATGGGACAGTTCTTTTCAAGTCTCAGGATCTCGGCGGCCTATTCTGTGGTGGGAGCCGTGATCTCAGAGTGGCTGGGCGGTTTTAACGGCCTGGGCGTTTATATGACAAGAGTGAAGCAGGCGTTTGCTTTTGACAAAATGTTCGCAGTGATCTTTCTGATCTCGGTGATCAGCCTGCTTCTTATGAAACTGGTAGATTTTATTCAGAAAAAAAGTATGCCGTGGGAGGATGCGCATGAATCATAAAAAGATGCTGGCAGTCGGAATGGCTGCCGTTATGGCGGTTGGCGCGGCGGGAAGCACGATGGTTTCCGCTGCTGATAATGAGACAGAAAAGATCACTTTCGTTCTGGACTGGACGCCCAATACCAATCATACTGGTCTTTATGTGGCCGAAAGTCTGGGATATTTTGAGGATCAGGGGCTGGAAGTGGAGATCGTGCAGCCGCCGGAAGGCGGAGCGGACGCCCTGGTTGCTTCCGGGAGAGCGCAGTTCGGCGTTTCCTTCCAGGATTCCATGGCCCCCGGAGTGGCGGGAGACAATGCCCTGCCTACGACGGCTGTGGCGGCGCTGATCCAGCACAATACCTCCGGGATCATTTCCCGCAAAGGCGAGGGGATGGACACGCCAAAAGGATTGGAGGGAAAGAAATACGCCACCTGGGACGGCCCCATTGAAGTGGCCATGATACAGAATGTGGTGGAACAGGATGGGGGCGATTTCAGCAAAGTGGAGATGATCCCCAGCACGGTGACAGACGAGGTATCCGCTCTGGAATCCGGGTCCGTGGACGCGATCTGGATCTTCTACGCCTGGGCGGGCGTGAAGTTCGAGCTTACCGGGGCGGAGACAGATTATTTCGCCTTTAAGGATATCAATCCGGTGTTTGATTACTACACCCCGGTTGTGATCGCCAACAATGAATTCCTGGAAGAGGAACCGGAGATTGCAAAGAAATTCCTCACGGCTCTCAGGGACGGATATGAGTACGCCATTGAGAATCCGCAGGAGGCGGCGGACATTCTCTGCGAGGCCGCGCCGGAATTGGATCCGGAACTTGTGCTTGCAAGCCAGGAATACCTGAAAGACCAGTACAAGGCGGAGGTAAGCCAGTGGGGCTATATTGATCCGGAAAGATGGAACGCATTTTATGAGTGGCTGAACGAAAACGGTCTTACAGAGGCGGAAATCCCGGAAAACGTTGGATTTTCTAATGATTATCTTCCGGAGTAGGAAGGAAGCGGGTTATGTCGGAACTGATTGTTGAGAATGTAAGCAAGTCCTATGACGGACGGAAGATCATAAAGAATATCAGCCTGACCCTTCACGAGGGAGAACTGGTAAGTATCCTTGGCGTAAGCGGCGGAGGAAAGACTACGCTTTTTAACGTGATCTCAGGTCTTGCGGAGCCGGATGAGGGGCGGGTGTTCCTGGACGGGGAGGATATCACAGGGAAACCGGGCCGTATCAGTTACATGCTCCAGAAGGACCTGCTGCTGCCTTACCGCACGGTGGAAGACAATGTGGCGCTTCCCCTTCTTCTGCGGGGCGAAAAGAAAAAGGCCGCCCGGGAGCAGGTGAGGCCTTATTTCGAAGAGTTCGGGCTGGAGGGCACCCAGAAACAGTATCCCGCCCAGCTTTCCGGAGGAATGCGCCAGAGAGCGGCCCTGATGCGGACCTACATGTTTTCGCAGAATGTGGCGCTTCTGGACGAACCTTTTTCCGCGCTGGATACAATCACAAAAAGTAGCATGCACGGCTGGTATCTGAATATCATGGGAAAAATCAGGATGTCCACGCTTTTTATCACCCATGATATCGACGAGGCGATCCTTCTCTCGGACAGGATCTGCCTGCTTACCGGAAGGCCGGGAGAGATCACGGAGGAGATCGTTATCCGGGAGCCGAAGCCCAGGAGGAAAGATTTTAATCTCACGGAGGAATTCCTGAATTATAAACGCGAGATCCTGGCTGCCCTGGACAGATGATTTTTTCAAAAATCTGTAAAAACAGTATTTAATTTCCACAGGAAATATGCTATAGTATTCCTTGCGTATTTATACGATGAAAGAGAAATTTTTAACAGAGAGGAACGGGAGAGAACTTGGAAAAAATGCAGAGAAATGAACTGAATTATTTTCAGGTGGACGGATCTTGCGGAGGGAACCAGGACTGGTTTCCGGAATCTTCTATGAGAGACGGCGGCTGCGGCGCGGTAGCGGCCTGTGAAAGTTGTATTTACTTTGCCAGCGAGGCGGGTAAGACGGATCTCTATCCTTACGGAACGAAAGAGATCGACAAGGATGAATACATCCGTTTTGCCTATGAGATGAAGCCGTATCTTTGTCCGAGACCCAACGGCATCGATACGCTGGAGATGTTTATGGAAGGATTCGAGGGATATCTTCACGACGTGGGAGATACAGATTTGGAGATGAAGCCATTTCACGGAGAGCATACATGGCAGGAAGCTGCCGAGGCGATCCGGGGCCAGATCGACCATTCATGTCCGATCCCGTACCTTCTTCTGAAGCACAAGAACCTGGAACTGGACGATTATGTGTGGCACTGGTTCATGCTGACAGGATACAGGGAGACGGAAGAGGGCTTTCAGGTGAAAGCCGTTACATACGGGGAGAGCAAATGGTTGTCTCTTGAGGAACTCTGGGACACCGGTTATGAGAGAAAAGGCGGTATGATTCTGTACCGTATGTAGGAAGACGCGACTGATGGAGGGAGAATGCAGGATGTATGCGCAGGCGTACGGAGGGCAGGCTCCTTCCTTTTTTCACAGAGAGGTGAATAATCTTATTATGGAAGCGAGAGAAATCCTGACGAAATTCAAAAATAACGAGATCAGCCTGGAGGAGGCGGAACACTACTTCCGAAAGGAACCTTTTGAAGAAATGGGAGAGTATGCGAAGCTGGATTCTCACAGAGAAATACGGAACGGATTTCCGGAAGTTATTTTCTGCAGCAGGAAGGCGGACGAGCATTTTGTACAGATCTTCAGGAGACTGTATGAGGATAACGGAGAAGTCCTAGGAACAAGAGCTTCCCGCCATCAGTACGAGCTGGTGAAAGACCTTGTGCCGGGAGTGGAATACGACGACCTCTCCCACATTATCAAGGTGGAGCAAAAAGAGAAAGAAAAGAAAGGACTGATCGCGGTCTGCACCGCGGGAACAGCGGACATCTCCGTGGCGGAAGAAGCCGCTCAGACGGCGGAATATTTCGGCTCCAGAGTAGAGCGGATCTATGACGTGGGTGTCAGCGGGATCCACAGGCTTCTGTCCAGGCTGGACGCGATCCAGGAGGCCAACTGCGTGGTTGCCGTGGCCGGTATGGAGGGGGCTCTGGCCAGCGTCCTGGGAGGACTGGTGGACAAGCCGGTGATCGCGGTTCCCACATCCGTGGGATATGGCGCCAGCATGAACGGGTTATCCGCTCTTCTGACAATGATCAATTCCTGCGCCAACGGGATCGCTGTGGTCAATATTGACAACGGATACGGCGCGGGCTATATCGCCACGCAGATCAACCGGCTGGGTATCCGGGACAGAGAAGAGTAAAGGGGAAGACGATGGGAAAGACTTTATATCTGGAATGTTATTCCGGGATCAGCGGGGATATGACGGTGGCCGCCCTTCTTGATCTGGGAGCGGACCGGGAAGTGCTGGAAAAAACTCTCGGGAGCCTCGGCGTAGACGGCTTCCGGACGGAAATTACCAGGGTGAAGAAATCGGGACTGGACGCCTGCGACTTCGCTGTGATCTTGGATGAAGCCCACGAAAATCACGATCATGACATGGAATATCTTCACGGACACATTCATGAAGAGCATTCAGGACATAACTGCTGTGGAGAGGCTCATGTTCATGAACATCCGGCTGCAGAACATCATCACGGAGCGGAACATCATCATGCCCATGAGCATCGTCATGGAGCGGAGCCTCATGCGCATCACCATGAACACAGGGGAATGAAAGAGATCCGGGAGATCCTTCTGTCTTCTTCCATGACGGACAGAGCGAAGGAGATTGCCCTTTCTGTTTTTGAGATCCTTGCCGCGGCGGAGGCCAAAGCCCACGGCGTACCTGCGGATCAGGTGCATTTTCACGAGGTGGGAGCTGTGGATTCCATCGTAGATGTGGCCGCGGCAGCCGTCTGTCTGGACAATCTGGACGTCACGGAAGTGATCGTGCCGAAACTCTGCGAGGGAGCGGGAACTGTGCGCTGCCAGCACGGGATCCTTCCGGTCCCGGTTCCGGCGGTGGCGAATATCGTGAAGCAGAACCATCTGAACCTTCAGATCACCAATGTGGAGGGAGAGCTGGTAACTCCAACAGGGGCGGCAATCGCGGCGGCGGTCCGCACCTCGGACGTCCTTCCTGACAGATTCACGATAGAGAAAACCGGCCTGGGAGCGGGAAAAAGGCAGTATGCCTGCCCGGGATTCCTGCGCGCCATGATCATCCGGCCGGAGAACACTTCCGGGAAATACCACTGTAAAACAGAGGAACCGTACGGGAAAGTAGATCAGGAAGCGACAGGCAACAGTTCAGACAAAGACCGGATATACCGTCTGGAAACGGATATCGACGATTGTACCGGGGAAGCTCTGGGCCTGACGATGGAGAAGCTCTTTGCCGCCGGAGCGCGGGAAGTGCATTATACGCCGGTTTACATGAAGAAAAACCGTCCGGCCTACGAGCTGACGGTGATCTGTACGGAGGAAAAGATCCGGCAGATGGAGGAGGTCATTTTCAGAGAGACCACCACCATAGGCGTCCGCAGGATTCCCATGGAACGTACCGTCTTAAAGAGAAGACAGCAGAACATACAGACGCCTTTCGGAGAGGCGGAAGCGAAGATCTGCACACTTCCTGACGGAAGAGAGGTGTGCTACCCGGAATATGAAAGCGTGCAGTCTCTGGCGGCAGAGGCGGGACTTGGCTTTCAGGAAACATACAGACAGATTCAGAACAGCTGGGACAGAGAAAGGTGAGACACATATGAAGACAGGACTTGTTTTGGAAGGCGGAGCAATGAGGGGGATCTATACAGCCGGCGTGCTGGACGTGTTTATGGAGCGCGGGCTGCATTTCGACGGAGTGATCGGCGTGTCCGCGGGAGCGCTCCACGGATGTTCCTTTGTGTCCGGACAGAAGGGCAGAAGTATCCGCTATTATAAGAAGTACAGAGAAGACTGGCGTTTTATGAGCTTTAAGAGCCTGCTGCGCACAGGAGATATCGTGGGAGAGAAATTCTGCTATCACGATATCCCGGAACGTCTGGATCCGTTCGACTACGAAGCTTTCGCGAAATCAGGCACGGATTTTTATGTTGTATGTACGAATTTGAAGACCGGAGAGGCGGAGTATATTCAGATCACGGACATGCAGAACCAGATCGACGCCATGAGGGCTTCCGCGTCCATGCCCTATGTTTCCAAAATCGTCGCCTATAAGGGCAAAAAGCTGCTGGACGGCGGCTGCGCGGACAGCATCCCGGTGAAAGAGTTTCAGAAAATGGGATATGAGAGGAACGTGGTGGTCCTTACAAGGGAGGACGGATACGAGAAGAAACCGCAGAACGCCCGGATGGCGGAACTTCGGTACCGCCGTTATCCCCGGTTCGTGGAAACTCTGAAAAACAGGCACAGGGTTTATAATGAGACGCTGAAAGAAATCCATGAGATGGAAAAAACGGGTGATACGTTTGTGATCCGGCCAAGCGAGAAGCTGACCATCAGCCGCATGGAGAAGGATCTGAAGGAGATACAGAGAGTATACGATATCGGACGGAAAGACGCGGAGAACCATATAGACGCTCTCTGCCGGTGGATGGAAGCGTCTGCCGGTGAGGATTAACAGCGGAAACTTTACCTGAATGCAGTGAAAACGTAATAAATCGTTGCAATGAGGGAGGAAATCCGGTATAATAGTTCCATTAAGGCTGTTTTATGAAGGAGAGAAAAAATGGAAGCTATTACGAATGTGATCACCCAGATCGATACGCTGGTCTGGGGATGGTGGATGATCCTGCTGCTTCTGGGAACGCATATTTTCATGACGATCCGCACAGGATTTATCCAGAGAAAGATATTTACCGGAATCCGCCTTTCCGTTGCGAAAGACCCTGACGCGGAGGGAGAAGTCAGCCAGTTCGGCGCGCTGACCACAGCCCTGGCATCAACTATCGGTACGGGCAATATCATCGGCGTGGGAACCGCCGTGGCGCTGGGAGGACCGGGAGCGGTTCTCTGGTGCTGGCTTACAGGCGTGTTCGGAATCGCCACGAAATATTCCGAATCCCTGATCGCCGTGAAGTACAGAGTGAAGACGAAAGACGGAAGAATGCAGGGCGGCGCCATGTACGCTCTGGAGCGCGGCCTGAATATGAAATGGCTGGGAATGATCTTCGCTTTCTTCGGCGGATTCGCCTCTTTCGGAATCGGATGCGCGACACAGGTAAACGCCATCGCCGCTGTGTGCGAGGAGAATTTAAGTATTCCCCCGGCAATCGTGGGGGTAGTGGTCGCCGCCCTCACAGCCCTCGTGATCTTCGGCGGTATCAAGTCCATCGCCAATGTATGCGAGAAGCTGGTTCCCTTTATGGCTATCTTCTATGTGCTGGGATGTCTGATCATCCTTGGTATCAATTATGATTTTATTATTCCCGCGATCAAGACGATCTGCCGTCTGGCGTTTACGCCGGGAGCGGCGGCAGGCGGACTGGTGGGAAGAGGCATCATGCTCGCCATGCAGTACGGTATTGCCAGAGGACTCTTTTCCAATGAGTCCGGTATGGGTTCCGCGCCCATCGCGGCAGCGGCTGCACAGACAAGGAACCCGGTCCGCCAGGCTCTGGTATCCAGTACGGGAACATTCTGGGATACCGTTGTTGTCTGCCTGATGACAGGTCTTGTCCTGGTAACCAGTATCATGAAGAATCCTTCTATTGACATGGGGAATATCACCGACGGAGGCATACTTACCACTCTGGCCTTCCAGCAGATCCCCGTTCTGGGACCTGTGATCCTTGTGGTAGGCATCATCTCTTTCGCTTATTCCACAGTTCTTGGATGGGCGTATTACGGAGAGCGCTGCGTGGAATATTTCTCCGGCAAGGTCGGACTGATCCCCTACAGAGTCCTGTATATCGTGGTTGCGGCTATCGCTCCGGTGGTTTCCCTGAACCTTGTATGGACCATCGCCGATATCCTCAACGCCCTGATGGCGATCCCCAACCTGGTGGCTGTGCTCCTTCTGTCCAACGTGATCGTGAGGGAGACGAAGAAATATATCAACAATCTTGACGCGAAAGACGACACGAAAGTGGATGTGCTGGACAGATAGTCAAATAAGAAGAAAAGCCTGTTTCCGGTATTTTGTTGAAAAAATCCGGATAACAGGCTTTTATTATGTCTGCGGGCAAATGGTTACAAAAAGTTACAAAAGTGTTGCAATTAGGAAACCTGTTTTGTATAATGGCTTTCATCAGGTAAATTTGAATAAGGGGAATTGAAAAAATGCTTTTTAACTCGTATATTTTTATTCTGTTTTTTCTGCCTGTGACACTGCTGGGATACTTCGGGCTTCATAAAGCAGGATTTCACTTGCTGGCAAAACTGGAGCTGGTGCTGATGTCCTTCTGGTTTTACGGCTATTTTAATCCCAGTTATCTGTGGATCATGGGCAGCAGTATCTGTGTGAACTATATTCTTTCCCAGCTCTTCCAGAGGAAATGGGAACTGCCGGAAGAGAAGATAAGGCTGATAAAGAAACTGCTTCTGGCTGTGGGACTGATCTTTAATCTGGGACTGATCTTCTATTACAAGTATTATGATTTCTTTGTGGACAATCTTAATAAGGCGTTTTCTACAGATTTCCATCTTCGTCATATTGTTCTTCCGCTGGGAATCAGCTTCTTTACATTCCAGCAGGTATCCTATGTGATCGATTCCTACAGGGGGCAGACGAGAGAATACAATATTCTTGACTATTCGCTGTTCGTAACCTTTTTCCCGCAGCTTGTGGCAGGTCCCATTGTACTTCATAACGAAGTGCTGCCTCAGTTTGCGGATCCCAAAAACTGGAAGATGAAATCCAGAAACATGGCCCACGGAATCTATGTGTTTTCCGCAGGTCTTGTAAAAAAAGTGATCATTGCGGATACTCTGAGCAAGGCAGTGACCTGGGGATACGGCAACGTTGCCGCCGGGATCACATCCATGGAAGGTATTGTGATGATGCTTGCCTATGCATTTCAGATCTACTTTGATTTCAGCGGTTACTGTGACATGGCTACCGGACTGGGATATATGTTTAATATCAAGATCCCCATGAACTTTAATTCGCCGTATAAGGCTCTGTCTGTTGTGGACTTCTGGGATCGCTGGCATCTGACTTTGACACGTTTCCTGAGAACATATGTGTATTTTCCGCTGGGTGGAAGCAGAAAAGGAACTGTCAGGACTTATTTGAATATTATCATCGTATTCCTTGTCAGCGGACTGTGGCACGGCGCAAACTGGACCTTTATATTCTGGGGATTCCTTCATGGTGTGGCCAATGCGCTCACAAGGCTGTTCAAAAAACAGTGGAATTCTCTTCATATAGTCCTCAGATGGATGTTTACGTTCGCATTTGTCAATGTGACCTGGATCTTTTTCCGGGCAGATTCCATCTCTCAGGCCTGGACTGTACTGAAACGGATCCTGGGATTCCAAAATCTGAATATCAGGGCTTCTATGCTGGTTCAGTTTAAACTGACGGAATTTGCTTTCATATATGAGAAGATACCCGGGCTGAGAGAAATTGCTTCTTCTATTAGGGGATTTGACGCCCTGATTCTGATGACGGCGGCGCTTGTCATCTGCCTTGCGTTCAGGAACAATCAGGAACTGGATTTCAGGCCTACGGTGAGAAGGGCTTTTGTATCCATCTTTTATCTTGTATGGGGAATCATGTCGCTTTCGGGCGTGTCAGAATTTTTGTACTTTAACTTCTAGGAGGGAAAAAAACAAATATGAACAACCGCAGATTTGTACAAGTTGTTGTGGGAGGGACCGCAGCAGTGCTGGTGCTTGCAGCAGGAGCCACCGTTGTGCTGGACCCGTTTTTCCATTACCACAAACCTCTGGAAGGAGTGGAGTACCCGCTGGAAGACGGGATGGAACGATATCTCAATGACGGAATTATAAAGACATATGATTACGACGCGGCAATTGTGGGAACATCCATGATGCAGAATTTTAAGGCGTCGCAGTTTGACAGGCTGTTCGGGACAAAATCCATTAAAGTCACCTATACGGCGGAGACCTATTATGCCATCGATCAGGAGGCGCGTAAAGTTCTCAGGGAAAATCCCGACACGAAATATATATTCCGGTGTCTGGACTACAATAAAGTTTTTCAGGCAGGTGAAGTGCGTAACTATGACGAGTATCCGGACTATCTCTATGACGATAATATTTTTAATGATGTAAACTATGTCCTCAATAAAGAAATCTTTCTGGACAGCACATTGCCGGTAATAAGATATAATATGCTGGGCAAAGAGACTACTTCCATGGACGATTACAGCTTCTGGGAATGGGAGCATCCTGTGGGAAAAGAGCATGTAATGGAAAGCTATGAGAGAAAAGAAGAGGCGGTATCTGGGCAGAAGGCGTTTACAGATGCGGACAGGCAGACGGTGATCGATAATGTTACGGAAAATGTCATTCGGACAGTAGAGGAAAATCCGGATACGACTTTTATTTTTTATACGCCGCTCTACAGCGTGGCTTTTTGGGATGACGCAGAACGCAGCGGAGATCTGATCCGTTACTTTGAGGCGGAAAAACTCCAGGCGGAGCTTCTTCTTCCATATGATAATGTTAAACTGTATTCTTTTACCGATCATTATGATATCGCACAGAATCTTGATAATTATATGGATCCGACACATTACGGATCAGAAATCAGCGATATGATCATTGACTGGATCTATGAGGAGGAAGGTCTTCTCACAGAAGATAATTACGTGGAGAAGATCCAGGCCATGGAAGACTATTATCTTTCCTTCGACTATGACAGTATTTTCGGGGATATGGATGATGAAAACGCAGAATAACAGAGCGGAACTGAAAGTGATCGCAAGAATCCACAACGACTTTACGGAGAAGTTCGGGATTCCGCACCAGAGCGGAAGGCTGAACCGTCAGAAAGCGGTGATCGTATTTGAACCGGAGTACCGTGTGGCGGAAGCTTTCCGCGGACTTGAAGAATATACCCATATATGGTTGATCTGGCAGTTCTCTGAGAACGTGCGTGACACATGGTCGCCTACTGTAAGACCGCCCAGGCTGGGAGGAAATGTGCGGAAAGGTGTTTTTGCCACCAGGTCGCCGTTCCGGCCCAACAGCCTGGGCCTTTCTTCTGTGCGCATGGAGAGTGTGGAATTCCATCGGGAGCTTGGCCCTGTTCTTCATGTTTCAGGAGCCGATCTGATGGATGGAACGCCGATCTTTGACATAAAACCGTATATTCCCACAGACAGTCATCCGGAAGCTTCCGGCGGGTTTACGGAACAGATCAGGGATCACAGACTGAAGGTGGTATTTCCGGACGATTGGCTTTCACTGGTTCCGGAAGAAAAAAGAGAGCCTCTCACAGAAGTTTTGTCAAATGATCCGCGGCCGGGATATCAGGCGGATCCGGAACGGGTATATGGACTGGCTTACGGAGGGATGGACGTACATTTCCGGGTGGAAGGGAATGTGCTCATTGTCTGCGGGGTGTCCGGGGATCAAAGAGAGCAGAAAGAAAACAGAGAGGATCTTCCGTAAAATGGAAGAGAAAAAATAAGAGAAAAAGTTTGACAAATGGAGCGGTACATGGTAGGATTACAACAAATAGTTAGCAATAGCTAACTAAAATTTTACGATGTAAGTTAGCTTGATTTAACAAAAGGAGGCGGATATATGAGCGTTGTGATCGTAGGTGGAAATGAGCGGATGGTTTGTCAGTATGAAGATATCTGTAAATGTTTCGGGTGTAAGGCAAAAGTATTTGCGAAAGAAAAAGGCGCGATGAAAAAGAAGATCGGGGATCCGGATCTTCTGATCCTGTTTACCAATACGGTTTCCCACAAAATGGTAAACTGCGCTGTGGACGAGGCGAAAAGGAAATCCATTCCTGTGTGCAGATGTCATTCCAGCAGCGCGTCCGCTCTGCAGAATGTTCTCCGGGAGTACTGCTCATAATGAAATAAGATATTGCTTTTCTTTATGTGAGAGAAAGAAATACTTGCAAAATCCTCTGTTTTTCAATAAAATAGAAAACAGATTTTTATCGGTAATGAGAAAAACAGAAGGGTGAGAACATTATTATGAAAAAAGTTGTGAAATTCGGCGGCAGTTCTCTTGCTAATTCCGATCAATTCCGGAAGGTTGGAGAGATCATCTGCAGCGAGGAGAGCAGACGTTATGTGGTGCCGTCTGCGCCGGGAAAAAGATTTCCCGAGGATACCAAAGTGACGGATCTTCTGTATGCCTGCTATAATAAAGCGGCTGTGGGAGAAGATTTCAGCAGGGAACTGAAAGAGATCAGTGACAGATATTACGAGATCATCCGTGGACTGGAACTTCCCCTTTCTCTGGAAGAGGAGTTTCAGCAGATCGAGAAAGACTTTAAGGCTCAGGCGGGAACCGATTACGCCGCGTCCAGAGGAGAATTCCTGAACGGAAAGATCATGGCGGCTTATCTTGGATTTGAGTTTATTGACGCAGCTTCCGTGATCCGGTTTGATAAAAACGGAAATTTTGACGCGGATAAGACAGACAGCCTTCTCGCGAAACGTCTCGCAAAATGCGAGCGTGCAGTGATCCCGGGATTCTACGGAGCTATGGAGGACGGTATGGTGAAGACCTTCTCCAGAGGCGGTTCTGATATTACCGGTTCACTTGTTGCGAAGGCGGTTCACGCAGATCTCTATGAGAACTGGACGGACGTTTCCGGTTTCCTTGTGACAGATCCCAGGATCGTGGACGATCCGGCAGTGATCGAGACGATCACATACAGGGAACTTCGTGAGCTTTCCTATATGGGAGCCACCGTACTCCATGAAGACGCTATCTTCCCGGTACAGAAGGAAGGCATTCCCATCAATATCAGGAATACCAACCGTCCGGAGGACAAAGGAACGCTTATCGTGGAAAGCACCTGCCGCAAGCCCAGATATGTGATCACAGGTATCGCGGGCAAGAAGGGCTTCTGTTCCATCAATATCGAGAAATCCATGATGAACAGCGAGATCGGATTCGGCCGTAAGGTCCTTCAGGTGTTTGAGGAGCAGGGTATTAATTTTGAACACGTTCCCTCCGGTATCGACACCATGACGGTGTATGTGCATCAGGATGAGTTCGAGGAAAAAGAGCAGCAGGTGATCGCAGGTATCCACCGCGCGGTCAATCCGGATTTCATTGAGATGGAATCGGATCTGGCTCTGATCGCCGTTGTGGGAAGGGGAATGAAATCCCAGCGGGGAACAGCGGGACGTGTATTCTCAGCGCTGGCCCACGCCCACGTGAACGTGAAGATGATCGATCAGGGATCCAGCGAGCTGAATATCATCATCGGAGTGGAGAACCGGGATTTTGAAACCGCAGTGAAAGCGATTTATGATATTTTTGTAATGACTCAGCTGTAAAAATATGCGGCCGGAATACATGAAAGGTGTGTTCCGGCCTGTTTTTTTTGTTGTTAAAATGTGCCGTTTTTTCTTGGCTTAATGTACAGAAAAAAATGAAAATATAAAGGGATATTTATATAATCCGTTGAAAAATGTGAAGAAAAATTTAACTCTGTTGACAAACCGGAAGCGGAATGACAAAATACGCATAGAACAAAATCTGAACATTCTTGTAATCGGGAGGACGAAATTATGGCAGAGCATCAGATCAGGTTAAATGCGGCAGAGGATGTAAAAGAGTTTGTAAACGCGGCAAATAAGTGTGATTTTGATATAGATATTTTTTACAACAGGATTATCATCGACGCGAAATCCATTCTGGGGATTCTCAGTATGGATCTGACGAGAGAACTTACAGTGAAGTACTACGGGGAAAATCCAGGATTTAACGCAGTCATTGCGAAATTTGCTGTAGGATGATAAGCGATATCTGAATCTCAAGGCGTATATTCCCATATGGCGGGTATACGCTTTTTATAGCGTTACAGAGAGGAGGCGGCCCGTAAGGCAGATGGAGAAAGAGATAATCCGTATTTCTGTCAGAAATCTGGTGGAGTTTATTCTCAGAAGCGGGGATCTGGACAGCGGAAAGGGAACCGCCGATAAAGAAGCTATGCAGAAAGGAAGCCGTCTCCACCGAAAAATACAGCGTCAGATGAAAGGCGGATATCAGGCGGAGGTTCCGCTGAAAATGGATACAGAATATGAGGATCTGATCATCCGGGTGGAAGGCCGTGCCGACGGGATCATCACCGGGGAGGACGAAGCCTGTATCGATGAGATCAAGGGGATTTACAGAGATGTGAATACCCTGGAGGCGCCTGTGGAGGTCCACCGCGCCCAGGCAATGTGTTACGCATGGATCTACGCGAAACAGAACAGTCTTGAGCATATCAGTATACAGATGACCTACGCCAATCTTGATACGGAGGAGATACGCCGTTTCAGAGAGAAGTATGACGCAGGGGAACTGGAGCTCTGGTATCAGAAACTCCTTGATGAATACCATAAATGGGTATCTTACCGGCTGTCCTGGAAACTCCAGAGAAACGCTTCCATGGAAAACCTGGAATTCCCTTTTGCCTACCGGAAGGGCCAGCGGGAGATGGTCTCCTCCATCTATCATGCGGTTTCCTCCAGACGCCAGATTTTTATCCAGGCGCCTACCGGGGTGGGAAAAACCATGTCCGCTGTGTTCCCGGCTGTGCGCGCCGCAGGGCAGGGAATGGGGGATACGGTTTTCTATCTGACGGCCAAGACGATCACCAGGACCGTGGCACAGGACGCTTTTGACATTCTCCGGTCCCGGGGGCTTATGTTCCAGTCGGTGACGATCACTGCAAAAGAAAAACTCTGTATCTGCGAAAAACCGGAATGTACGCCGGAAAAATGCCCCCGCGCGAAAGGGCATTTCGACAGAGTGAACGACGCTGTTTATGAACTGTGGACTTCCGGCCAGAGCTTTACCAGAGAGTCGATCCTGGAACAGGCGGAAAAATGGCAGGTGTGTCCCTTTGAGATGTGCCTGGATCTGGCCGTATGGGTGGACGGAGTGATCTGCGATTATAATTATGTGTTTGATCCCAATGTCCATCTTAAACGCTTTTTCGGGGAAAATGTGTCGGGAGATTATATTTTTCTGATCGACGAAGCCCATAATCTCGTGGAAAGAGGGCGGGAGATGTACAGCGCGGCCCTTTCACGCAAAGCCGTGATGGAAACCAGACGGCTGGTCAGGAACAGAAGCCCGAAACTGTACCGGCTTCTTGGGAAGGTCAGCCGCAGTCTGCTCCAGTTGAGCAGAGAGTGCGGAGACTATCAGACACTGGAAAGTCCGGGGAATCTTCCGCTGGAGCTTCTTCAGGCACAGGGGGAGATGGACAGGATGCTGGAAGAACCGGAAAACGGAGACTTTCCGGATGAGATCAGGGATTTTTATTTTATGGTAAGAGATTTCCTGAATATATCGGATCTTCTGGATGATAATTATGTGATCTACGGCGCTTCAGAAGAGGACGGAGATTTTCGGGTGAAGCTCAGTTGTGTGAATCCGGCGGGAAATCTTCAGGGTTATCTTGATAAAGGGCGGAGCGCGGTGTTTTTCTCCGCGACACTGATCCCCATGACATATTACAGAAGCCTTCTCAGTACCAGGGAAGAGGATTATGGTATCTACGTAAAATCTCCGTTTGAGGAAAAAAACAGATGTATTCTTTTCTGCACGGACGTCAGCAGCAGGTATGCCAGAAGAGGGTATGAGGAATACAGACGGATAGCGGAATATCTTGCCCGTATGGTCTGGCAGAAGAAGGGGAATTATATCGCCTTTTTTCCGTCTTACCGTCTTATGGAAGATGTCTTCCGGATCTACGAGGAAGAATTTTCCGTAAGCTGGGTGCGTTGTATCTGCCAGAACCCGTCTATGAACGAAAAGGAGAGAGAAGAATTTCTGGAGGAATTCACGGAGGATCCGGAGACATCTCTGCTGGGATTCTGTATTATGGGAGGGATTTTTTCCGAAGGGATCGATCTGACAGGGAAGCGCCTGATCGGCGCCGCTGTTGTAGGAACCGGACTTCCGCAGGTGAGCGCGGAACGGGAGATACTTCGGGAATATTATGACCAAAGGAACAGAGGCGGTTTTGATTATGCTTACCGTTATCCGGGAATGAACAAGGTTCTTCAGGCGGCGGGAAGAGTAATCCGGGCCAGAGAAGATACAGGCGTGATCCTTCTTATGGACGACCGTTTTATGACTACGGAATACAGAAATCTGTTTCCCGCGGAATGGTCGGATGTGAGATCTTGCCGACTGAATACTGTAGAAAAATATCTGAAAGAATTCTGGGATTCTTTAGAAAAAGAGGAGAGGAACAACCTATGAAAGCTGGAAAGAACTGCCGCCGTCAGAACGTCCTGATTGCCGGTATTCTGAGTTTTCTGGCGGCCGCTGTTCCTGTTGCCGCGGCTGCGCCGGAACAAGAACAGATGCTTTCTGCCACAGAAGAAGCGCAGATCCGTCCGATTGGAGACGGCACAGACAGATATCTTTTGAAAAGCGAGGGATTTTTCTGTCTGAACGGAGACGGTACCCGGTGTGATACTGCAGAAGTCCACTATTTTGATCATATGGAAATTGACGGAACTGTGCTGAACGGATTTTATTACCATGATGACAGCGGCAGATTCCGGGCGGAATCGCCCCATGTGGTGCAGATAAAGGGGGCAGTCTGTAAAGATCAGGATTTCGACGGACTCTATATGGTAAACAGTCTTGGAAAACTGACGGCCGCGCCGCAGGTGAGATATATCGATAGTCTTACAGTGGATAAAACCGTCTATGACGGATATTATTTTTTTGATGAAAACGGACGGATGACGACGGAACCGGGCCTGCACGAACTGGAAATGACATCTAATGGCCGGCATTTTTTCGGAACATATTATTTCGGGGGAGAAAACGGCGCGCTGGTACAGGAGGCAGGAGTGACCGAAGAAGGATTTCCTGTGGATGAAACAGGAAAAGTTTCGGATCTGGAAAATCTGGGAATGGATACTCTTGAACCGCAGCTGGAATCTATGCTGTCTTCCTATGACGGTGAGTGGAGTGTATATGTTAAAAACCTGGATACAGATGAAGTGATCAGCATCAATAATAAACCGATGTATTCTGCCAGTCTGATCAAAGCATTTGTGATGGCGAAGACTTATGAGGATATGGATCTGGTTCTGGAAAATCAGGCGGAAAAGATGAAAGCAGAACCGGACAGTCCGGCTGTTCAGGAAAAAGTATATGATCTTCTCTGGAATATGATCACTGTCAGTGACAACGAATCCTGCAATGAGCTAGGAAGGCTTCAGGATGAAAAGAGTGATTTCCTGAAAGGCGCGGAGAGTGTGAATGAATATCTTGAAAAAGAAGGGTATGACGATACTTCCTATCAGAGTACGCTCCATCCGTCCAGATCGCCGGTGCTGAGTCTTGGAAAACATAATACTACTACGGCAGAAGACTGCGGACTGCTCCTGGAACGCATATATAAAGGCGAATGTGTCAGCGCTGCAGCTTCGGAAGATATGCTGGAGCTTCTGCTGAATCAGAAAAATACAACCAAGATCCCGTCAGGAATCGCTGCAGATGTTACTGTGGCAAATAAGACGGGAGAAACAGATACGGATCAGCATGATATGGCTATTGTGTACGGGCCGAAAAACACATATATCCTGTGTGTGATGTCAGAAGGATTTAAAAGCGCAGATCAGGCGGTTGAAAACATCAGGAAAATATCGGGAGTAGTATACAATTACCTTAACTTATAACCAAAGAATTTGCTTGACCCTTATTATTTTTTGATATAGAATAAATACAAATATTTTTACGAAAGGGGATCCACTATGAAAGTAGTATATACAGACAAGGCTCCGGCAGCGATCGGACCGTATTCTCAGGCAATGATCTTAAATGATGTTTTGTTTACTTCCGGCCAGATTCCGGTAGATCCTGCTACAGGAGAGATTGCGGGAGATACCATTGAGGCCCAGGCTGAACAGGTGATGAAGAATCTGGAAGCTGTTGCCGCAGAGGCCGGTACGAATCTGGGAAACGCGGTAAAAACCACCTGTTTTCTTGCCGATATGGGTGATTTTGGAGCTTTTAATGAAATTTATGCGAAATATTTCGTAAATAAACCGGCGCGCTCCTGTGTTGCGGTAAAAACTCTTCCGAAAAATGTACTCTGCGAAGTGGAAATGATCGCTTCCATCGAAAAATAAATAACCGGCGTACGGAATTACCGTCCGGATCAGAAAACCTTCAGGCGAAATGTCTGGAGGTTTTTTGCGCCGTTGCTTTTTATGTGAAAATCATGTATAATACCACACTATAATAGTATGATGCCACAAAACAGGAGGATAATATATATGCGAGTGGATACGGATGATTTTGGCCGACCTTGCAGGTGCGGGAAAGAACACCATGTGGACGTGCAGGAGATCATAATAGAAGAAGGCGCTGTGGACAGACTGGAGGAGGCTATGTGCGACGGCTTCCTGAAACAGCATATCTCTCCGCTTCTGATCTGTGATACCAATACAATGAAGGCTACGGAAGAAGTTATGGAAGATATTTATGACCGGTGCCAGGTCCTTATACTGGATGCCGAGGGACTTCATGCGGATGAACATGCCGTGCAGATCGTTGAGAACTATATGGAAGAGGATATTGATCTGATCCTGGCGGTGGGCAGCGGTACGATACATGATATCAGCCGTTACATAGCCTTTCAGTATAAAGTTCCCTTTGTGTCTGTGCCTACGGCTGCAAGTGTAGACGGATTCGTATCAAATGTAGCGGCAATGACATGGAAAGGACTCAAGAAAACGGTTCCTGCAGTTCCGCCAGTGGCGGTTTTTGCCGATACCAGGATTTTTGCGGACGCTCCCGCGCGTCTGACGGCTTCCGGAGTCTCCGATCTGTTGGGAAAATACATCTGCCTGGCAGACTGGAAGATCGCGCATCTTCTCACAGGAGAATATATTTGCGACAGGATCGTGGAACTGGAAGAGAAAGCGCTGCGGACGGTTGTTTCCAGTCTGCGTGAGATCGCCCAGGGAGAGGGAGACGGATGCGAGGAACTGATGTACGCGCTGATCCTTTCCGGACTGGCAATGCAGATGGTGGGAAATTCCCGCCCGGCCTCCTGCGCGGAACATCATCTGTCTCATCTGTGGGAGATGGAAGTGATCAATGAAAAACTGGATGCTCTTCATGGAGAGAAGGTTTCCGTGGGAACCCTTCTGGTTCTTAAAGAGTACAAAAGAATTGCCGAAAGTATCCGGAACAGGGAATTAAGGGCAGTTCCCTATGAGGACAGAGATTCGGCTCTGCTTGAGGAAACTTTCGGAAAGAAAGGGCTTCTGGAAGGAATCCGGAAAGAAAATGAACCTGAGCTTCTTCTGGAAGTGAGTCCTGCGAGACTTCAGGACAGTCTTGATGAAATTGCAGATATCATAGACTGTCTGCCGGAAGAGAAGGAACTGCGTCATGCCATGAAGAAAGCAGGGTGCAGAAAAGATGTCTGCGATATTGGTCTTACGGAGGAGATCGTGCCCGTAAGTCTGAGACTGGCGCCCTATGTGCGCAGACGCCTGAGTTTTCTGAGAGTCAGCAAGATGCTGCGCATGAAAGGAGAAGTATGATGAGAGTCGGACTGGGATATGACGTACACAGACTGACGCTGGGAAGAGATCTGATTCTCGGCGGGGAGAAAATCCCCTGGGAAAAGGGACTGCTGGGACATTCTGACGCGGATGTTCTGATCCATGCAGTGATGGACGCGCTTCTGGGAGCGGCGGCTCTTGGAGATATCGGACAGCATTTTCCGGATACAGATCCGGCATATAAGGGAATATCCAGCCTCCGGCTGCTCGACCATGTGGCAGGCCTTCTGAAAAAACAGGGATTCTCTGTGGGAAATATCGATGCGGTGATCATTGCGCAGAAACCTAAAATGGCGCCTTATATTCCGAAGATGCGGCAGAATATCGCGCAGGCTCTGGGAATCTCCGCGGACAGGGTAAATATCAAAGCCACTACAGAAGAAAAACTGGGATTTACAGGAAGGGAAGAAGGAATCGCCTCTCAGGCGGTATGCCTTCTGGAAGAGGCATAAATACAGGAAAACACCGGAAAGGACAGAATCATGAAAATATTTAATACAATGACCCGCAGAAAGGAAGAATTTGTTCCTCTGGAAGAGGGCAAAGTTAAAATGTATGTCTGCGGTCCGACTGTATATAATCTGATCCATATCGGAAACGCACGGCCGATGATCATTTTCGATACTGTGCGCCGTTATATGGAATATAAAGGCTATGAAGTGAATTTTGTTTCTAATTTTACAGATGTGGATGACAAGATCATCAAAAAAGCCATTGAAGAGGGCGTGACCGCGGAAGAAATTTCCACCCGTTATATCGAAGAATGCAAAAAAGATATGGCGGGCATGAACGTGAAGCCTGCCACGACCCATCCTCTGGCGACGCAGGAGATCGATGGTATGATCGAGATGATCGGCAGTCTGATCGACAAGGGATATGCCTATGCGGTTTCCGACGGCACGGTATATTTCCGTGTGAAGAAGTTTAAAGAATATGGCAAGCTTTCCCACAAAAACCTGGACGATCTTCAGTCAGGATTCCGTTCCCTGCAGGTGTCAGGAGAGGAGCAGAAGGAGGATCCGCTGGATTTCGTTCTCTGGAAACCAAAGAAAGAAGGAGAGCCATACTGGAAATCACCCTGGTGCGACGGCCGTCCGGGATGGCATATTGAATGTTCTGTAATGTCAAAGAAATATCTGGGTGAGGAGATCGATATCCACGCCGGGGGCGAGGATCTCATCTTTCCGCATCATGAGAACGAGATTGCCCAGAGCGAATGCTGCAACGGAAAGATTTTTGCCCGGTACTGGATGCACAATGGATTTCTGAATATCGATAACCGGAAAATGTCAAAATCTCTGGGAAATTTCCGTACGGTCAGAGAGATTGCAAAGCAGTATGACCTTCAGGTGCTGCGTTTCTTTATGCTGAACGCTCATTACAGGAGTCCTCTGAATTTCAGCGCGGAGCTTATGGAATCCTCAAAGAATGCCCTGGAGCGTATCGTGGAGGCTGCCGGACGTCTGAAAGACCGCCGGGATGCGGATCAGAGAGAAATGACTTCCACAGAGAAAGAACTTCTTTCCACGGCAGACGGATTTGCCGTTAAATTTGAAGAGGCGATGGATGATGATTTCAACACGGCAGACGCTCTTGCGGCTGTGTTTGAGCTGGTGAAATTTGCCAACACGAAAGTAAACGAAGAGAGTACAGGCGCTTTTGCGGGATATCTTCTGGATATCCTCGTCAGACTCTGCGACGTTTTAGGACTGATCGTCCTGAAAAAAGAAGAAGTTCTGGACGAAGATATCGAAGCCCTGATCGAAGAGCGTCAGGCTGCCCGGAAAGCAAAAGATTTCGCCAAGGCGGACGAGATCCGCGCGAAGCTTCTGGATATGGGGATCGAACTCAAGGATACCCGTGAAGGTGTGAAATGGAAACGCGTATGAGCGAGCTGAGAGAGCTGTTCGGCCTGAAGGATCCGGATATCCGCAGTTATTCGCCGCTGACACTCGCCTATATAGGGGACGGCGTTTATGAGCTTGTAATCCGGACGATTCTTGTGAAGAAGGGAAACTGCCCGGTGAACCGTATCCACAGGAAGGCCAGCAGCCTTGTGAAGGCATCGGCCCAGTCCGCCATCATGGAGAAGATTGAGGGACACCTCACTCAGGAAGAACATGATATATACCGGAGAGGCCGTAACGCCCATTCGCCTACGATGGCGAAGCACGCCACCATGGCGGACTACCGAAGAGCCACAGGATTCGAGGCGCTGATGGGATATCTGTATCTGAAAGAAGAATACACACGGATGCTTACGCTGATCCGTATGGGAATCGGAGAGGAGACGGTATGAGCGATATGATAGAAGGCCGCAACGCGGTGCTGGAAGCCTTCCGTTCAGGAAGATGTGTGGACAAATTATTTGTGCTGGACGGATGTCAGGACGGTCCTGTGCGCACGATCATCAGAGAAGCGCGCAAAAAGGATACCATAATCAATTTTGTTCCAAAAGAACGTCTTGACCAGCTCAGTGAAACAAAATCCCATCAGGGCGTGATCGCTCAGGTGGCGGCATATGAATATTCTACGGTAGAAGAAATTATGGCGAGGGCAGAAAAAAAAGGCGAAGCTCCATTCCTGATCCTTCTGGATAATGTGGAGGATCCTCACAATCTGGGGGCTGTCATACGTACCGCCAACCTTGCGGGAGCCCATGGGGTGATCATTCCCAAAAGGCATTCGGCAGGCCTTACTTCCGTGGTGGCAAAGACTTCCGCCGGCGCGCTTAACTACACTCCCGTAGCCAGAGTGACGAATCTGGTCCGCACTATGGAAGACCTGAAGGAGAAAGGAATCTGGTTTGTCTGCGCGGATATGGACGGTCAGACCATGTATGATCTGGATCTTACAGGTCCCATAGGGCTTGTGATCGGGAATGAAGGAGAAGGAGTCAGCCGTCTTGTAAAGGAAGCATGCGATTTCACAGCTTCGATTCCGATGCGGGGCGACATCGATTCCCTGAACGCGTCGGTAGCCGCCGGTGTTCTGGCGTTTGAGATCGTACGGCAGCAGATGGCTAAGAAGAAATAACAAAAGTCAGAACGCGAAGCGGAGGCAGAATGAACGGTTACGACCAGTGCAGTGATGAAGAACTGATCCGGAGACTTCATGCAGGAGAAGAGGAGATTTCGGATTATCTGATGGAAAAATATAAAGAATTTGTGCGCAGAAAAGCCCGCGCCATGTACCTGATGGGAGGCGAGACAGACGATCTTATTCAGGAAGGGATGATCGGGCTTTTCAAAGCGGTCAAGGATTATCGTCCGGAAAAAGAAACTTCTTTCAGGACTTTTGCCGGTCTGTGTATTGACAGGCAGATGTATAATGCGATCCAGAGTTATAACAGGAAGAAGCATATGCCTCTGAATTCATATATATCGCTGAGCAGTGAAGAAGAGGCGGGAAGTCTGGAAAGCCAGTGGTCGGAAAATCCGGAAGCAGTGATCATTGACAGAGAGAGGACCAGCGCTCTGGAAAAAAAGATACGCGACACCTTAAGCCCTATGGAAAATAAGGTCCTGACCTATTATCTTCAGGGCTGCGGGTATGTGAAAATTGCGGAACTGATGGGGAAAAGTCCGAAATCCATTGATAACGCGCTGCAGAGAATACGTGGAAAAATCCGGTTATGTACAGATGGGCGGCAGATATAAAGCATCTGCAGGAGAGCTTTTTGCGGGGGCTGAAAAAAATATAAAAAACAGTTGACAACAGCTTCAATATCTGATAGTATAATCAACTGTGAGCGGCAGAGAATTGCCGCGGTTCATAAAGTGCTGATGTGGCTCAGTCGGTAGAGCGTCGCCTTGGTAAGGCGGAGGTCACGGGTTCAATTCCCGTCATCAGCTTAAGAAAGCCCTTGATTTATCAAGGGCTTTTTTCAGAATAATGCAGGAGGGAAAGAGATGGAGAACGAAACCGTTTCCAAGAATTTTATTGAGAATATTATTGACAAAGACCTGGCCGAGGGTGTTTACGATACCGTGCATACACGTTTTCCGCCGGAACCCAACGGCTATCTCCATATCGGACACGCAAAGTCCATACTTCTGAACTACGGGCTGGCGAAGGAATATAACGGCAAATTCAACATGCGTTTCGACGATACGAATCCCACCAAGGAGAAGACAGAGTTTGTCGACTCCATCCTGGAGGATATCCGCTGGCTGGGAGCGGACTGGGAAGACCGCCTGTTCTTTGCGTCCGACTATTTTGATCAGATGTATGAGGCGGCGGTAAAACTGATCAAAAAGGGCAAAGCATATGTCTGCGACCTGACGGCGGACGAGATCCGTCAGTACCGCGGCACTCTTACCGAGCCGGGCAAGGAGAGCCCTTACAGGGACCGCAGCGTGGAAGAGAACCTCCGCCTTTTTGAAGAGATGAAAGAAGGAAAATATCAGGATGGGGAGAAAGTGCTCCGCGCGAAGATCGATATGGCTTCTCCGAATATGAATATGCGTGACCCTGTGATCTATCGTGTGGCTCACATGACGCATCACAATACAGGGGATAAATGGTGTATTTATCCCATGTATGATTTTGCGCATCCCATCGAGGACGCTATCGAAGGAATCACTCATTCCATCTGTACTCTGGAATTCGAAGATCACAGACCTCTTTACGACTGGGTGGTAAGAGAACTGGAGTATCCCCATCCGCCGAAACAGATCGAGTTCGCGAAGCTGTATCTTACCAATGTGGTTACAGGTAAGCGTTATATCAAGAAGTTGGTGGAAGAAGGAATCGTGGACGGCTGGGACGATCCCCGTCTGGTGTCCATCGCCGCGCTGAGAAGAAGAGGATTTACTCCGGAGTCCATCAAGATGTTCGTGGACCTCTGCGGCGTATCCAAGGCCAACAGCTCTGTGGATTACGCCATGCTGGAGTACTGTATCCGCGAGGATCTGAAGCTGAAGCGTCCCCGTATGATGGCAGTACTGGATCCGATCAAGCTGGTGATCGACAATTACCCGGAGGGCCAGGTGGAATATCTGGACGCTCCTAATAATATGGAGAATGAAGAGCTGGGAACAAGAAAGATTCCTTTCAGCGGTACTCTGTATATTGAGAGAGAGGATTTCATGATCGATCCTCCGAAGAAATATAAGAGACTTTTCCTAGGTACGGAAGTCCGTCTTATGAATGCTTATTTTGTGACCTGTACGGGATTTGAAGCCGACGATGACGGAACCGTAAGGGTAGTGCACTGTACCTATGATCCGGAGACCAAGGGAGGGAACGCCCCTGACGGACGTAAGGTAAAAGGCACGATCCACTGGGTGGAGGCCACTAACGCAGGTCAGGCGACAGTCCGCCTGTATGAGAACATCGTGGACGAGGAAAAAGGAGTCTACAATAAAGAGGACGGCTCCCTTAACGTGAATCCCAATTCCCTCACTACAGTTACCGCCTATGTGGAACCGGCGCTGATGGAGGCGAAGGGATACGACAGTTTCCAGTTTGTCAGAAACGGATATTTCTGCGCCGATATCCATGATTCCAGAGAGGGCGCGCCTGTATTTAACAGGATCGTTTCCCTGAAAAGTTCGTTCCGCCTTCCGAAGGCGTAAATTATGACTTGCCGGTCGGGAAGATTTTCCGCCATACAAAAGGACCTGCGGCTATCCGCAGGTCCTATGAAATCCGGTGTTTAGTTTTCTTCTTCAGGAGTTCCTTCCATGTCTTCAGCGAGTGCCTCTGCGGCGTCTGCAGCGTCAGCTGTCTTCGCTGTTTCGTCGGTATCTTCTTCCTCTGCGGCGTCTTCTTCAGATGCCTCCTCTTTGTCTCCTTCTTCCGAAACTTCCATAGCTTTCTCTACGGCTTCTTCCGCTTCTTCCCAAGATGCGAAATCTTCAGAGGTATTTTCGGGGCTTTTTTCCTCGGAATCTTCGTCAGAATCAAAATCATCCTCGAAATCATCATCAAAACCGATGCTGTCCGCCGGTCTTCTTTTCAGAGCCATGGCAGCGACTGCGCCTGCGGCGGCAGCTGCGGCTGCGCCTACTAAAGCAAATCCCCAGTATTTATTCATTTTTGACATATATGCTGCTCCTTTCCTTTAAGGCCGGATGGCCGTTTTTACAGAAATTCTTATCTTATTGTACTACTTTTCGGACAAAAAGAAAAGGGTGAATCTTTTATTTTACAATATGATGGTTGCAGATTTATCGGAGGCAGGGTATACTGGAACGGATAGTACCGGCACATGTGAGGTGTACCCGCTGTACGGATACTGACAGGAGGAATAGAGCTTTATGAAAAAAATCATACTGGCATCTGCATCGCCAAGAAGAAAAGAACTTCTGGAAAGAGCAGAGGTTGAATTTGAAGTACGGCCGGGAAACGGGGAAGAGATCATATCGGCCTCTGTTCCGGAAGATGTGGTAAAGGAGCTTTCTGTACAGAAAGCCAGGGCCGCGGTCTTTCCCGCAGAGGAGGGAACCGTGATCCTGGGAGCTGACACGATAGTTTCTTTCGGAGACAGGATTCTGGGAAAGCCTTCAGACGAAGAGGACGCAGTCAGAACGCTTCTTATGCTTCAGGGAAATACACATCAGGTTTATACAGGAGTTACCATTCTGGAATACAGGAAAGGCATATGGCATGAGCATACATTTGCGGAGCTGACAGACGTGACATTTTATCCGGTGGAAGAAACAGAGATCCGGGAATATGTGAGAAGCGGCGAACCTATGGACAAAGCGGGAAGTTACGGGATCCAGGGGAGGTTCGGGGTCTATTTGAAAGGGATACGGGGAGACTACACGAATGTTGTCGGCCTTCCGGTGGGACGTTTGTTTTATGAAGCGAAGAAACTTGGGATAATACTGAGAGGATGAAAAAATGATCAGAGCATGTGTTTTTGATCTGGACGGGACTCTTGCAAATACACTGGAATCTATGTCCAGCGTGGCCAACAGGATACTGGCAGAACTGGGGCTTGAGACTTTGCCGGCGGATAATTTTCGCTACTACAGCGGTGAGGGCGCGGATATGCTTGTGAGGCGCTGCCTTATTGATGCCGGTGACAAAGATCTTACACATTATGAAGAGATGAGAAAAATATACAGAGAGAGGTTTGACGAGGATCCCCTGTATAAGGTGGTTCCCTATCCGGGAATTCCGGAAATGCTCCGGGAGATGAAAAAAAGAGGGATATACACGGCAGTCTGTTCAAATAAACCGCACGAGGCGGCTGTGAAAGTGATCGCAAGCCTGTTTGGCGATTCTTTTGACCTGGTGATCGGGCAGAGTGACAGGATCCGACGGAAACCGGCTCCCGACGCTCCTCTGAAAGCGGCGGAAACTTTCGGCGTTCGTCCGGGGGAGTGTATGTATGCGGGGGACACACGAACAGATATGCTTACGGGAAAAGCCGCAGGGATGTACACAGTAGGCGTGCTGTGGGGATTCCGTGACCGGGAGGAGCTTGAAAGCAGCGGGGCGGACACTGTGGTAAATAGCCCGGAAGAACTTCTGGAACTGTCCATAAGAGACTGACGGCAGGTACGAAAGAAGACTTGAAATCAAAAGCTTACTTATAAGGAGTAGTAACATGATAAAATTAGTGGCCAGCGATCTTGACGGAACGCTCCTTCTGAACGGGGCGCAGACCCTGCCGGAAGAACTTTTTCCGCTGATCAGGAAACTGAAAGAAAAAGGGATTCTTTTTGTGGCGGCAAGCGGCCGCCAGTATCCAAACATGAGGCGGCTGTTTGAGCCGGTGAAGGACGACATGGGGTTTATCTGTGAAAACGGCGCTATGGCAGTCAGAAATGAAAAAATACTCTATCAGGACTGTTTTGAATCCGGTCTGGCGCGGGAGATCGCAGAGGCGATCTATAAAACCGGGGACGCGGAGTTTTCCTGCGCAACGCGGGATTTTTACTATATTATGCCGAAAACCCGACATTTTCTGAAGCTTATGACCGAGGTGGTAAAGACAGAGTCAAAAGTGATCGAAAGCTTCGACGAGATCACAGAACCCTGTATGAAGCTAGCCGTGTATGAGAAGGACGGGGTGCAGGAGGATACGATCCGTTACTGGAGGGAACAGTTCGGCAGACGCTGTACAGTAGTTACTTCCGGGTTTGCCTGGGTGGATTTTATTCCCTTCGGGACCAATAAGGCACGGGGGCTGGAAGAATACGGGAAGCTGCTGGGGATCCGCCCGGAGGAGTGTATGGCGTTCGGAGATGAATATAATGATATTGAGATGCTGAAGGCAACGCCTTATGGATTTGCCATGAGGCATTCCAAGCCTGGTGTGAGAGAGGCGGCAGGCTATACTGCAGACAGGGTCGAGCCTCTTCTGGAGGCGCTTATAAAAGCAGACGGAAATATTGAGGAGGTTCTGAAGGATGTACAGTGAAGAAGCGGTAAAGATTTTTCTGGAAAAACAGAAGCAGCTTTTTGACGAGCCGGTGGCGGACACTTTGGAGGAAGCCGGAGAGTTTCTGGAGGAATGTATGGCAGTGGAGGTAAATTCCCTGAAAGAAGTACGCAGATATCTGGATGAAGCCGGAGCCGATGTGGACGGTATGTCTGATATGGAACTGAAGGAAGCTGCGGAGGTATTTCCGCTTTCTTCCGGAAGATACCTGATAGTGGAAGGATAAAGCCCCGGGAAAACAGAAATTACATAAGGATTTTCTTCCGTGATATAATAATTACAGAGAGAAGAAAATGAGAAAAGGAGGGTGCCTTATGAGAGAAAAAAGGATTGCGGCAGTGCTCATGTCGGTATTTATGATTCTGTCGCTGCTTCCTTCGACGGTTTTTGCGGCGGGCGGCGCTGCTCTGGACGGAAAACTGAAGATTAAAGGAACCGCAGCGGTAGGCAGTACTCTGAGCGCTGACTTTACAGAAGTAAAACCGGAGGGCCTGGATGAGGACAGCGTAAGCTATGTATGGGCCCGTGTAACAGAAGACATGGACGGCGAGACGGAGAAATCCGAGGAGCTGGGCAGAGAAAAAACCTATACTGTTGTGCAGGAGGATCTGGGTGCAGAGATCAGTCTGACCATTTCCGGTATGGAGGACAAAGGATTTTCCGGAACGCTCAAGGCGGTCACAGATAAAGTGATAACAGCGGAGGAAGCGGCCCTGCTTGCAGAACAGGAGACAGATGCATCTTCAGACAGTCAGACGGAGACCGGTACGGTAACGGAAGAACCCGTACAGGAAGTTCCGGAAGATACTCCGTCAGAGGATGATACATGGGAAGAGACCGGCACGGAGAACGGACAGGAGATCCTGTATCCGGCGGAGGATCCCGGAATATATGAAGAATATACGGAATACGGTGAAGGAGAAGAGGCCGGTTCGGAAGCTGTTGGCACTATTCCGGCTGCCAGCGAGGACGGCACATGGACAGAAGAGTCGCAGACCGGCGTTACAGAAGAGAGTGCGCAGGGAGCGGGACCGGATGAGAACGGCAATGACCAGGAATTATCCTATCAGGCGGAAGCAGAGGCAGACGACGGTTCCGGTACTGTTGATTTCGGTGCGGTTATCTCCGGCGCCGAGGACAGCGTCGAGAGCAGATGTGTCACAGTGACCAATACGGGAACGGGAACTCTTCATTTCAGCGGAATCAGTCCGGAACATTTTGCGGTACAGGATATCACAGAACCGCTGGAACCGGGAGAGAGCATATCTCTCTGGGTTGTTCCCCGGGCAGGCGTGGAGCCGGGAACCTATGAGGATGTCATCACCTACAGCAGTGAAGAAGGCGCGCAGGTTTCCTACGCCGCCAGGATGACTGTGGAGGAAGCTGAGACTACAGAGGACATACAGGAACAGCCCCAGGAAGACCAGGAAGAGACCGGCGGGGAACAGGATACGCCTCAGGATGAAGCGGCGGCCCTGGTGACAGATACGGAGTCTCTCACCTTTGAGAACGGAGAAGCCCGAAAAGTAACGGTAACGAATAACAGCGATGGAGATATCACGATCCAGGTATCTGTTACAGCAGGAACAGTGACGGTGACTCCTTCAGATCCCGTGACACTGACGGCCGGCGCGTCCTGTGAATATCAAGTCGTTCCGGTGGAGACCGGACTTGAACCGGGAAAGGAATATGACGATACGGTGATTTTTGCAGATACAGATGGCAAAGGTTATACAGTATCTGTTCCGGTGAAGATCGTGACTGAGGAAGAAGAACCGGCAGTCAGCAGTATCGCGGCAGACAGGGAAGGAACAGATTTCGGTACAGCCCTGGAAGGATATACGGAAACTCCGGAAGCTCAGACGGTGATCCTGACCAACAGCGGTACAGCTGACGCGGAGATTATTTACTATGTAAATGATAAAGACGAGGCACAGTACTTTGATGTTTCCCTTTCCGACAGTATTATCGCCAGGGACGGCGGGACCGTTTCCTTTACCATAAGACCGAAGACAGGTCTTCCGGCCGGCGTATACGAGGAGTATTTTACAGTTCAGGATAAAGTTTCGGGAACTGAGATCCCGATCCGCGCCGGATTTACTGTGGAAGCCGCTTCGCACAGTCTGACAGTCTCACCGGCTTCTCTGGACTTCGCCAGTGTGAAAGAAGGGTACGGGGAGATCGAAGCGCAGCAGTTCACGGTTACAAACAGCGGGAATACGGCGGAAACACTTGTGCAGCCGTCAGGAACCAACTTTGAGGTGAGCAGCGCAGATGCGCAGGCTCTGACTCTTCAGCCGGGTGATTCGGTAAGCTTTACGGTAAGGCCGAAGAGCGGCCTGGGAGTAAACAGCTATCAGGAGACGATCAGCATTGCTTCTGCCAATGCCGGGACTGCCCTGCAGGTGTCCTTCCAGGTTGTTAAGGCGACAGTCACAGTTACAGAGATCATCAATCCTTCTGCTGTGACAGGGCTGGCAAATGGAACGCCAAAGAATAAAGAATCCTTAAAACTTCCTTCTACTGTAGTGATCAGAACGGCAGGAGGGAATATGAAGGCATCAGTTGTATGGGATATTGAGAACTGCAGCTATGATCCTTCTTCTGTAGAGGCACAGAACTTCCGTATCAGAGGTGCTGTCACGCTCCCGGACGGAGTGGACAATAATAATAATCTTACACTTGCCGCTTATGTACAGGTCAGTGTGAACGCATACTCTCCCAGGAAAGCCTCCGCCGACGATAACAGGATCACCGGCATTGAATACAACGGAAATTATACTACCCAGTCCAGGATCTCCTTTACTGCAATTGGAGCAGGAATGGACAATACTTCGCCGAGGAAGGGAGATACACGTTATGTGCCGCTTCACTGGAAGGTGATCAACACGAATACATGGACAGGTTCTCCTTATACAGCCACTTTCGGTCTTGCACAGAGTGGAGATTATACCCTGAAAGTAAACTTCAGGCTTCAGCAGTATAATGGAAGCAGCTGGACAGATACGGATCAGTATGATACCAAACAGGTTCCTTTCAGCATATCCAAAGCGAATGTTACGGCGCCGGGACTTGATCTTACACCTGCAGCAAACCGCAGAAATGCTGTAAAAACTGGAGACAGCACGCCGATTGTGTCCTTTGTGGTCATACTGGTTGCAGCGGTGGCTGTGATCGGAGGTATTCTTGTATACCGCACAAAGAAAAAATAAAAATAGAATAATAACAGAATCTGAATTATTAGCACTCATTTCAAATGAGTGCTAATTTTTTCTTGACTTTTCAAAAAAAGGGTATTACTATATATAGCAGAAAATGAAATAAACAAAAGGAGTGAGGTTTACATGCCTGCAAAACATGGCAATTTATCAATCAACAGTGAAAATATATTCCCGATCATAAAGAAATGGCTATATTCAGACCATGATATTTTTGTCCGTGAGATGGTTTCCAATGGGTGCGATGCCATTACGAAACTGAAGAAACTGGAAGTTATGGGAGAATATACATTCCCCGATGATTATAAGCCGGCAATTCAGGTTGTCGTCAATTCCGAGGCAAAAACTCTGAAATTTATTGATAACGGTATCGGTATGACGGCAGGCGAAGTAGAAGAATATATTACTCAGATTGCTTTTTCCGGTGCAACAGAGTTTCTGGAGAAATATAAGGACAAAACTACAGACGATCAGATGATCGGTCACTTCGGCCTTGGATTTTATTCTGCATTTATGGTTGCAGATGAGGTGCATATTGACACGCTTTCCTATAAAGAGGGAGCTGTTCCGGTGCACTGGAGCTGCGACGGCGGTACAGAATATGATATCCAGGACGGAAATAAAGCTACAGTCGGTACGGAGATCACTTTGTTCCTGAATGATGAGAGCCTGGAATTCTGCAATGAATACAGGATGCGTGAAGTGATCGAGAAGTACTGTTCCTTTATGCCTGTGAATATTTATCTTTCCAGAGAAAACGCAGAGCAGGAATATGAGACGATAGACGAAGCCGATCTCAGGGATGACGATGTTGTTGTAGAGCATATCCATGAGGATGCCAAAACAGAAGAAAGAGAAAACGACAAGGGAGAGAAGGAGACGGTGGAGATTTCCCCGGCAAGAGACCGCGTTAAGATCAATAAACGCCCTGTTTCTCTCAGCGATACGCATCCTCTCTGGATGAAGCATCCCAATGAGTGCACGGACGAGGAATATAAGGGATTTTACCGTAAAGTATTCCTGGATTATAAAGAGCCTCTGTTCTGGATCCACCTGAATATGGATTATCCTTTTAACCTGAAAGGTATCCTGTATTTCCCGAAGATCAACACAGAGTACGATTCCATTGAAGGAACCATCAAACTGTATAACAATCAGGTGTTCATTGCAGACAACATTAAGGAAGTGATTCCCGAGTTTCTGCTTCTCCTGAAAGGTGTGATCGACTGTCCCGATCTCCCGCTGAACGTATCCAGAAGCGCCCTTCAGAACGATGGTTTTGTGCAGAAGATTTCAGAGTATATTGCCAAGAAGGTGGCTGACAAGCTTACCGGAATGTGCAAAACCGACAGGGAATCTTATGAGAAGTACTGGGATGATATCAGTCC
>NBJMC04201__coassemble_350_pt1 | contig 43826 bp, 43 predicted proteins | sample NBJMC04201__metabat2_high_PE_014 | metagenome-assembled genome bin NBJMC04201 | reverse complement strand
CTGCCTCATCCGCTATGCTCCATAATCTCTCCACCCTGGGGGTCAGCCTGCGCAGTATGAGCAGCCTGAACTCCCGGCTGCCGTCTGTATATCAGAAAAATAAAGAAAGGATAATGTGACATATCAGGAAAGAATATAAAGGTTGAAAAAATAATCAGTCTGACATATAATATACTTAACAAGGGAGCCGGAAGGTGAGCGCTATTCACCCGACCCGGCGCAATTTAACAAGCAACTATAAGAGATAGCCGTTCCTAAAATTTGTCGAGAGCAGGACGGCTATTTCTTATTTTTTATATTCAGAATGGCAACGATCAGTAGTGCAATGCTTATGATCAAACTTAATTCCTCATATGTACTCATAATAATCACCCCTTTCCGTAAGGTTTCGGATTGGGTGAGAGCACGTCCCCCGGTTCCCCGGGTAAGTATATTAAATATATTTTTAACAGAAAAAGCCGGAAACACTGATTTTTCAGGATTTCCGGCTTTCGTAGAGCAGATAACGGGAATCGAACCCGCCTCCCCAGCTTGGGAAGCTGGTGTTCTACCGATGAACTATATCTGCATGTTTCCATTATAGCAGTTTTCACTTAAAAATCAAGAGCGGAAACGCTGGAATTCAGGAACGGAAACTCCGGGATTCAATAACTGGATTTGCAGGTGCTTTTATGGTAAGATAAACATTAAATGCAGAACCTGTGATTGCAGGATGACAAAGGAGTGATCAGTATGATGAAAGCAGGATTTATCGGCTGCGGCAATATGGGAACCGCCATGGTGAGCGGTATACTGAAAAAAGGACTTTTAAACAAAGATGAGATCATAGTGTCCAATCTCACGGAGGCGGGGGCCGCCCGCAGCAGGGAAAAGCTGGGAGTCGTCGTTACCATGGATAACCGCGAGGTGGCGGCAAAAAGCAGGATCCTTTTTCTGGCGGTAAAGCCGCAGTTTTATGAGGAAGTGATTAAAGAGATCCGGGATCTTCTCACAGAGGATCAGATCCTGGTGGGGATCGCTCCCGGCAAAACGCTCCAGTGGCTTGAGGAAACCTGCGCAAGATCCATGAAGATCGTCCGTCTGATGCCGAATACCCCGGCGCAGGTAGGGGAAGGAATGACAAGCGTGTGCATCAACGAGAAGGTGACGGAGGAGGACGCGCGCCAGATCCGGGAACTTACCGACAGTTTTGGCAGAACAGAGTTCATCCCCGAGCGGCTGATGGATGCGGCGGGAGCTGTCAGCGGCAGTTCTCCGGCCTATGTGTTCATGTTTATCGAAGCGATGGCGGACGCTGCTGTCGCGCAGGGAATGCCCCGGAAACAGGCTTACGCCTTTGCGGCCCAGGCGGTTCTGGGAAGCGCGAAAATGGTGCTGGAGACGGGAATGCATCCGGGCGAACTGAAAGATATGGTATGTTCTCCGGCGGGAACCACCATAGAGGGCGTGCGTATGCTGGAGAAAGCCGGAATGAGAAGCGCTGTGTTCGAGGCGCTGACCGCATGCGCGGAAAAAGGAAAGCGGCTGTAATCTGTAAATAAAAAGTAATCCGATCATTTATGAAAAAATTGTGTTAAAGAACAGAATGTGCTAAACTCTTTTTAGGAGGGTTTGGCACATGTTCTTTTTAACGGAAAAAATGCTGATCTGGTCCATGAGGCTGGGAAAGCGGCGCAGCAGGGTTCTGAGAGCCGCGGGGAGGATCCTGGGGATATTTCCCGTATGGTATGCGGAACGGATGGAACGCAGGCTGATGGATGGTACCTGGAATCCCGGCCCGAAATGGAAGAAAAAGGGCAGGAAGAGAAGAAACAGAAGAAAACAGGGATAAGTATTATCTGCTTATCCCTGTTCCTCTGCTCAGTGTGCTGTTGTGAAATCTGGAAGAATAAGTTACGTCCTCCCCGAACCATGCAGGAGGGATATAGGCGTTTGCCGCTTCCTCGGAAGGGAATTCCACTTCGGCAAGAAGAAGCCCTTCGTACGCTTCATGAAAAACATCCAGTTCAATAGTCAGCCCGTCCTTTTCCGGGATCAGGTATCTGGTCTTGGCGATGACAAGGCCGTCCGCCTTGGGCTTCAGATGAAGATATGCTTCCCGGTTCAGGGGCAGGTTATATTCCTCCCGGGCCATAAGGCCGGCCGATTTATAAGTGAGGTAATATTCGTCGTCCTGGCGGCGGATGCGCACCACCGGCGCTGTGCAGAGGTATCCCTGTTCGATCTGGCGGCGGGGGAACTGTTCCAGATTTTCAGGAAGATTCTCCTTATCTATAAGAAATTTTCTTTCGATCTCCATATCTTTGTCTCCTTTCCCCGGCGGTCCGGGTCTGCTCAAGTCTGCCGGATGATATCCGGCGCTTATCTCAGTATATCCCAACTGAAAGAAAACTGCAATTATCCCTACCATCTTTGGCGGAGAAATGCTATACTTATTGCCAGAAAAAGTAAAGCTGCGAAGTATATGGAACTGCATGAAATATAGGAGGTAAAAATTATGAGCAAGGTATATATTTTTCTGGCGGACGGATTTGAAGATATCGAAGGCCTTACAGTGGTGGATCTGATGCGCAGGGCCGGGATCGATATAGAGACAGTTTCCATTAAGAATTCCAGGGAGATCACCACATCCCACAACATCACCATGTATACGGACAGGATCTTTGAGGGGACTGATTTCTCCGACGCGGATATGCTGGTCCTGCCGGGAGGAATGCCGGGAACGAAGTATCTGGGAGAGTATGCTCCCCTCACAGAGCTTCTCACAGAGTTTTACGGCAAAGGAGGAAAAGTTGCTGCGATCTGCGCGGCGCCCAGCGTTTTTGCCGGCCTGGGATTTCTGAAAAACAGAAAGGCCACGTCTTATCCGTCTTTTATGGATAAGCTGGACGGAGCCGAGGTTCTGGAGGATAAAGTGGTGGTTGACGGTAACGTTACCACCAGCAGGGGCCTGGGAACCGCCATTCCTTTTGCCCTTTCTCTTATCGAACAGCTTATGGGCAGTGCAAAGGCTGAGGAAATCGCGGAATCCATAGTGTTTTCCTGAAAAAAATACTGGCGTTTTTTAATCGGTTGTGCTATACTACGATAATGACTGTAATTGTATCTCGATCGAATAAAAAATAGAAGAAGAACCTGATGATATTAAGGAGGAACAGGAAACATGAGTTTACAGGTAGAAAAATTAGAGAAAAACATGGCAAAGCTGACTATCGAGGTTCCTGCTGAGGAACTGGAGAAGGCGATGCAGAATGCATATCTGAGAGCAAAAAACAGAATCACCATTCCCGGTTTCCGTAAAGGCAAAGCGCCGAGAAAGATGATCGAGCAGATGTACGGCAAGGGAATCTTCCTTGAGGACGCGGCCAACGCTCTGATCCCGGAGCAGTACAGCAAGGCTCTTGAGGAGTGCGATCTTGAGATCGTTTCTCAGCCGGAGATCGACGTAACACAGATAGAGCCGGGCAAAGCTTTCATCTTTACCGCAGAAGTTGCAGTGAAGCCGGAAGTAACCCTGGGCGAGTATAAAGGACTGGAAGTTCCGAAGTCTGAGACAGAAGTGACAGACGAAGAGATCGAGGCTGAACTGAAGAAAGAGCAGGAGAAGAACTCCAGAACTATCACTGTGGAAGACCGCGGAGCAGAGAACGGAGACATCGCTACCATCGATTTCGAGGGATTTGTAGACGGAACTGCTTTCGAGGGCGGCAAGGGCACTGATTATCCGCTGACACTTGGTTCCGGTTCCTTTATTCCGGGATTCGAAGACCAGCTTGTAGGCGCTAAGGCCGGAGATCACGTGGAAGTGAACGTTACTTTCCCGGAGGAATATCAGTCCAAAGACCTTGCGGGCAAGGCGGCAGTATTCCAGTGCGACGTAAAGAAAGTGGAGACCAAAGAGCTTCCGGAGCTGGACGACGATTTCGCTCAGGATGTATCCGAGTTTGAGACACTTGCTGAATATAAAGAAGACATTAAGAAGAATCTCACTGAGAGAAAAGAGAAAGAAGCGCGCACAGCAAAAGAGAACGCCGCTGTAGATAAGGCGATCGAGAACGCGCAGATGGAGATCCCGGACGCAATGATCGAGACACAGATCAGCCAGATGCTGGACGACTTCTCCAGAAGAATGCAGGCCCAGGGGCTTACCATGGAGCAGTACATGCAGTTTACAGGACTGACTGCAGATAAGATGCGCGAGGAGATGAAACCTCAGGCGCTGAAGAGAATCCAGACAAGACTGGTTCTTGAGAAGATCGCAGAGACTGAGAACATCCAGCCTTCTGAGGAAGAAGTAAATGAAGAGATCAGCAAGATGGCTGAAATGTACAAGATGGAAGCAGACAAATTAAAAGAACTGCTGGGCGACCGCGAGTTAGAGCAGATGAAGAAGGATATGGCTGTACAGAAAGCCGTAACTCTGGTTGCAGACGAAGCAAAGGAAGCCTGAGCAGGAGTGAGCCATCATTTATGATGCGGCAGCGAATGGAGGCATTTTTATGAGTTTAGTACCTTATGTCATTGAACAGACCAGCAGGGGAGAGAGAAGTTACGACATCTATTCCCGTCTTCTGAAGGACAGGATCATTTTCCTGGGCGAGGAAGTCAACGATGTCAGCGCAAGCATTATCGTCGCGCAGCTTCTGTTCCTTGAGGCGGAGGACCCGGGCAAGGATATCCAGCTTTATATCAACAGCCCCGGCGGCTCTGTCACAGCGGGAATGGCAATTTATGATACGATGAAATACATCAAATGCGACGTTTCCACGATCTGTCTGGGAATGGCGGCCAGCATGGGCGCTTTCCTTCTGGCAGGAGGAACGAAGGGCAAGAGATACGCCCTGCCCCATTCCACCATTATGATCCATCAGCCTTCCGGCGGAGCGCAGGGTCAGGCTACGGAGATCCAGATCGTAGCGGATCATATCGCCCAGACCAAGAGAACGCTGAATGAGATCCTGGCAGAGAACACAGGACAGCCCATTGAAGTGGTGGAGAAAGATACCGACCGCGATAACTATATGACAGCGGAAGAAGCAAAAGCATACGGACTGATCGACGGTGTCGTCGAGCATAAATAAGGCAGAAAGACTCCTCTGACGGGGAGTCTTGTCTTGCTTTTATCAGGAACAGTAAATCAGGGAAATTTTTGCCTGGCATCATATTTAAAACAGAAAGGAAAAGTAGAATTTTCATGGCAAACAAAATGAGAGAAGGAAAAGTCAGATGCTCTTTCTGCAATAAAACCGAGGATCAGGTCCGCAAACTGATCGCAGGTCCCAACGGTGTTTTTATCTGTGACCAGTGTATCGGGATCTGCTCGGAGATTATTGAAGAGGAAGTGGGAGGCTACGGCCAGGATGAGAATTATGACTCCGACATTAACCTGCTGAAACCGGAAGAGATCCACAGGATCCTCGATGATTATGTGATCGGTCAGGACGACGCCAAGAAAGTGCTTTCTGTGGCGGTATACAATCATTACAAAAGAATCCTGGCTGCCAGAGATCTGGACGTGGAACTTCAGAAGAGTAATATTCTCATGCTGGGTCCCACCGGTTCCGGTAAGACGCTGCTGGCGCAGACACTGGCCCGCCTTCTGAATGTGCCTTTTGCCATTGCGGACGCAACTACACTGACAGAGGCCGGATACGTGGGCGAGGATGTGGAGAATATCCTTCTGAAGATCATCCAGGCGGCCGACTATGATATAGAGCGGGCGCAGTGCGGCATTATCTATATAGACGAGATCGATAAGATCACAAGAAAATCAGAGAACGCGTCCATCACCCGGGATGTTTCCGGAGAGGGCGTACAGCAGGCTCTTCTTAAGATCCTGGAGGGTACCATTGCCAGTGTTCCGCCTCAGGGAGGAAGGAAACACCCCCATCAGGAGTTTATCCAGATCGACACCACCAACATCCTGTTTATCTGCGGCGGAGCCTTTGACGGTATCGAAAAGATCATTGAGACAAGACAGGACACCAAATCCATCGGATTCGGCGCCGAGGTTTCCGCGAAGGAAGACAGGAACATCGGCGAGGTGCTCAAAGACGTTATGCCTGAGGACTTCATCAAGTTCGGTCTGATCCCCGAGTTTATCGGCCGTGTTCCCATTGTGGTGACACTGAACGGCCTTGACGAACAGGCGCTGATCCGGATCCTGAAAGAGCCCAAGAACTCTCTTACGAAACAGTATCACAAGCTTTTTGAACTGGACGGAGTAGAACTTGAGTTTAATGAGGATGCTCTGGGAGCAGTGGCGCAGAAATCTCTGGCAAGAAAAACAGGGGCCAGAGGACTCCGTTCCATCATGGAAAAAACTCTGATGGACCTTATGTACAAAGCGCCTTCCGACGACACGATCAGCAAGGCGGTTATCACGAAGGAGACCGTGGAGGGAACCGGAGAACCGGAAATTATTCATGGAGAGACTCCGGCGCAGCCTGTGAACAGGAGACATACCCGTTCCAGAAAAAAAGGCGCGCCTGAAACGGCCTGAGAAAGGGACTGAAATTACATGACACAGCTTATTCATATTCTGCCGGCGATCGCCCTTCGGGGAACAACGATCCTGCCGGATATGATCGTTCATTTTGATGTGAGCAGAGAACGTTCCATCAAGGCGATCGAGGCGGCGATGCTTCATGACCAGAAGATTTTTCTGATCACACAGAAGGATCCTGAGAAGGAGAGACCGGAGCATGCCGACCTGTATAAAGTAGGAACCGTTGCGTATATTAAACAGGTAGTGAAGCTGCCCCATGAACTTCTCCGCGTTCTGGTGGAGGGAAAAGAGAGGGCGGAGCTTTTGAGCATAGAACAGGAAGATCCTTTCCTGAAGGTGGAAGTTACCGGTTTCGAGGAGGATTCCGGACATTATCCGGATACTGTGAAAGAAGCCATGTACAGAAGCATACAGGGGCTTTTCCAGCGTTACTGCATGGAGAGCGGGAAGATCGGCAGGGAACTGGCGGCCCAGATCCTGGATATCCAGGATCTCCGGGAGTTTATCTCGCAGATATCCGTGAACCTTCCCCTTTCCTACCAGAACCGCCAGAAACTTCTGGAAGCGGTAACTCTGGAGGAACAGTACGAAACTCTGGGAGCGGTTCTTCAGAGTGAACTGGAAATCCTTGAAGTGGGCCATGACCTGCAGCAGAAACTGAAAAGCAGGATCGATAAGAACCAGAGAGAATATATCCTGCGGGAACAGCTGAAGCTGATCCGCGAGGAACTGGGCGAGGACCGCACCTCCGACGCTGCGGAGGAATATAAGGCGAAGCTTGAGAAACTGGAAGCATCCGACGAGGTAAAAGAAAAGATCGCCAAAGAGATCGACCGGTTCAAAAGCATGAGCGGAAGCGCGGCGGAGAGCAGCGTGCTCGGCACGTATATCGAGACTCTTCTCAGCCTGCCCTGGGATCACCGTTCCCAGGATTCCAATGATCTGAAAGAGGCGTGGAAGATCCTGGAGGAAGGCCATTACGGGCTTAAGGATGTAAAAGAGCGGATCATGGAGTTCCTTTCTGTGCGGAAGCTCACATCAGGAGGAAAAACGCCGATCCTCTGCCTGGTGGGACCTCCGGGTACCGGCAAGACTTCTATCGCGAAATCCGTAGCGGAAGCCCTGCATAAGAAGTATGTGAGGATCTGCCTGGGCGGCGTCCGGGACGAAGCGGAGATCCGCGGCCACAGGAAGACTTATGTGGGCGCCATGCCGGGAAGGATCACGGCAGCCCTGCAGCAGGCCGGGGTAAGCAATCCCCTGATGCTTCTTGACGAGATCGACAAGACAAGCAGCGACTACAGAGGGGATGTTTCTTCCGCCCTTCTGGAAGTACTGGATCCTGAACAGAACATGAGATTCAACGATCATTATGTGGAGATCTCCCAGGATCTTTCGGAGGTCCTGTTTATCGCCACAGCCAATGATATGCAGGAGATCCCCCGTCCGCTTCTGGACCGTATGGAAGTGATCGAGATCTCCGGCTACACGGAGAATGAGAAAGAACATATCGCGAAGGAACATCTGATCCCCAAACAGATGGAGATCAACGGGATACAGAAGAACCAGCTGTCCATCCAGACGCCGGCTCTCCGGAAGATCATCAATCAGTACACAAAAGAAGCGGGAGTCCGCAGCCTTGAGAGAAAGATCGGACAGATCTGCCGCAAAGCCGCCAGAGAGATCATGGAGAACGGCAAAGAAAAAGTAACGGTAAATACCAGAAACCTGGAAACATTCCTGGGAAGAAGCAAATACAGCTACATGATGGCGAACAAAAAAGACGAAGTGGGAATCGCCAGGGGTCTGGCGTGGACACAGGTAGGCGGAGACACCCTTCAGATCGAGGTGAACGTCATGCCCGGCAAAGGCGAACTGGTGCTTACCGGACAGCTGGGAGACGTGATGAAAGAATCCGCTCAGGCGGGAATTTCCTATATCCGTTCCGTGGCGGACGAGTACGGCGTCGCTCCGGAATTTTTCCAGGAACATGACATTCATGTACATATCCCGGAGGGAGCGGTTCCCAAGGACGGACCCTCCGCCGGAATCACCATGGCTACGGCAATGCTGTCCGCGGTCATTCAGAAAAAAGTCCGGGCGGATATCGCCATGACGGGCGAGATCACTCTCCGCGGCCGTGTGCTTCCCATCGGAGGCCTGAAAGAGAAACTTCTGGCGGCCAAGTACGCGAAGATCAAAGAAGTTCTCGTGCCAGGAGAAAATAAGGGAGATATCCAGGATATGGATCCGGAGATCCTTGAAGGCCTGAAGATCTCCTATGTAGACAATATGACAGATGTGATTCACGAGGCGCTGAGGAAATAACAATGCCATCCAATACAGAAAAAAAACCAAAGCTAATCAAACAGGCGGAACTGGATATCGTATGCGGCGTCACCAGCCGGCTTCCGGATACCGGAATGCCGGAGGTGGCCTTCGCGGGAAAATCCAACGTGGGGAAATCATCCCTGATCAACGGGCTTATGAACCGCAAATCCCTGGCGCGCACCAGCGGCCAGCCGGGCAAGACCCAGACGATAAATTTTTACAAGGTCAACAGGGAAATGTATCTGGTGGATCTTCCGGGATACGGATACGCCAGAGTGTCCCAGTCGGAAAAAGAAAAATGGGGGAAGATGATCGAGCGTTATCTTCACACCTCCAGAAATCTGAAAGCGGTATTTCTGCTGATCGATATCCGCCACGCGCCTTCCGCCAACGACTGCCAGATGTACGAATGGATCCTTCATAACGGGTTCCGTCCGATCATCATAGCGACGAAACTGGATAAACTGAAACGAAGCCAGGTACAGAAGAATCTGAAGATCCTGCGGGAAGGCCTGCGCCTGGAAAAAGACGTCACGGTTATCCCCTTCTCGGCGGAGACGAAGCAGGGAAGAGAAGAGATCTGGGAGCTGATCGACAGGTTCACAGATCCTGATTCCGGGGAAGAAGCCTGAAAGGACAGCGGAAAATGGGAATCATCAAAACAGTAAAGGTTGCATTTGATTATTTTAAATACGACGAAGACGGAAACGTACAGGAAACGCAGAGGGCAGTGGATAATGTCAACATCGATATCCCGGAGGGCTCCTTTGTGGCTGTGCTGGGACATAACGGTTCCGGGAAATCCACCTTCGCGAAGCATATCAACGCGCTTCTTCTTCCCACAGAGGGAACGGTATGGATCGACGGAATGGATACCCTGAAAGAACCGGAACTGTGGAAGATCCGTCAGAAAGCCGGAATGGTATTCCAGAATCCGGATAACCAGATCATCGGGACCGTTGTGGAGGAGGATGTGGGATTCGGCCCTGAAAATATGGGCGTTCCTACAGACGATATCTGGAAAAGAGTGGATGAGAGCCTGGCGAAAACAGGAATGACAGCCTACCGCCATCATTCTCCAAACAAACTGTCCGGCGGGCAGAAGCAGAGAGTGGCGATCGCGGGCGTAATGGCGATGAGACCGAAATGCATTGTGCTGGACGAACCCACCGCAATGCTGGACCCCAATGGGCGGAAAGAAGTGCTGGAGGCAGTGCGCCAGCTGAACCGGGAGGAGAAGGTCACAGTAGTACTGATCACTCATTATATGGAAGAAGTGATCCATGCCGACCATGTCTATGTGATGGATGAAGGACATGTGGTGATGGAGGGAACTCCCAGGGAGATTTTTTCCCAGGTGGAAACATTGAAAAAATACCGCCTTGATGTACCGCAGGTAACGTTGCTTGCATGGGAACTGAAGAAATCCGGAGTGGATATTCCGGAAGGTATCCTGACTACGGAAGAACTGGTGAATGCTTTATGTCAATAGAACTGAAGAATGTAACATATACCTACAGTCCGGGAACAGCCTATGAGATCCACGCGCTGAAAGATATCTGTCTTACCATTCCGGACGGACAGTTTATCGGTGTGATCGGACATACGGGAAGCGGGAAATCAACGCTGATCCAGCATTTGAACGCGCTGATACGCCCCACCTCCGGCTCGGTCCTGTACAACGGAGATGACGTGTGGGCGGAAAATTACAACAGAAAAGACCTCAGAAGCCAGGTGGGACTGGTATTCCAGTATCCGGAACATCAGCTCTTTGAGAGCGACGTGCTTTCCGACGTCTGTTTCGGCCCCATGAATCAGGGACTGAGCCGGGAAGAGGCGGAGAAAGAGGCCAGGAAAGCTCTCCGCCAGGTGGGATTCAAAGAAAAGAACTTCCACAAGTCGCCTTTTGAACTGTCCGGCGGACAGAAAAAGAGAGTGGCGATCGCGGGCGTTCTTGCCATGAATCCCAGGATCCTGATCCTTGACGAGCCTACCGCTGGCCTGGATCCCAAAGGCAGGGACGAGATCCTGGATCAGATCGCCGAACTCCATTCCGTAAGAGGGATCACCATCATCCTGGTCTCCCACAGCATGGAGGACGTGGCGAAATACGTGGAGAGACTGATCGTAGTGAACAGAGGAGAGATCGCCTTTGACGATACTCCCAAAGAAGTCTTCTCCCATTACAGAGAACTGGAGGCCATGGGACTTGCGGCGCCGCAGATCACCTATATCATGCACGCCCTGAAAGAAAAGGGACTGAATGTGGATCCCGGCGCGACTACGGTTCCGGAAGCCTGTGAGGATATTCTGAGAGCTCTGCGGGAAGCAGGTTCTCCTCTGCTGAAAGGAGGGCCCGCAAAATGATCAGAGACATTACCATAGGTCAGTATTATCCGGCGGATTCCGTGCTTCACAGACTGGATCCCAGGACGAAGCTCGCAGGAACGCTGATCTTTATCGTATCCGTGTTTCTGTTCCACACCCTGCCGGGATACGCGGTGGCTACGGTGTTCCTGGCGGCGGTGATAAAGATATCCAAAGTTCCGGTAAAGTTTATCTTTAAAGGACTGAAAGCTATTTTCCTGATCCTTCTGATCACAATGATCTTTAATATGCTCCTGACTCCCGGAGAGGAACTGTGGAGCCTGGGATTTATTGATATCACCAAAGAAGGAGTTTCCATGGCGGTGAGAATGGCGATCCGCCTGATCTACCTGGTGGTGGGGTCCTCGCTCATGACGCTGACCACCACTCCGAACCAGCTGACAGACGGACTGGAAAAAAGCCTCCGGCCTCTGAACCGGATCCATGTTCCGGTCCACGAGATCGCGATGATGATGTCCATCGCCTTACGTTTTATTCCGATCCTTCTCGAAGAAACGGATAAGATCATGAAGGCACAGATCGCCAGGGGCGCGGATTTTGAAAGCGGGAATCTGATCCAGAAAGTAAAGAACATGGTTCCCCTTCTGGTTCCGCTGTTTATCTCCGCATTCCGCCGGGCCAATGATCTCGCCATGGCCATGGAGGCCAGATGCTATCACGGGGGCAGCCACAGAACGCAGATGAAACCTCTTCAGTACAAGAGCAGGGACAGAGTGGCCTATCTGGTGCTTCTTCTGTATCTGGCGGTGGCTGTCGCGTTCCGCGTCGCCGGGATTTAGGAGGTGTTCCTGATGAAAAGAATCGGACTGGTGGTAGCCTATGACGGCACCAATTACTGCGGCTGGCAGATACAGCCCAATGGCATCACGATCCAGGGAGTCCTGAACGATACCCTCTCGGAACTTCTTGGAGAAAAGATCGAGATCATGGGGGCGAGCCGCACGGACGCGGGGGTTCATGCCCTCGGCAACGTGGCGGTGTTTGATACCAATACCCGGATCCCCGGGGAAAAAATTTCCTACGCTCTGAACCAGCGGCTTCCGGAAGATATCCGGATACAGCTTTCAGAAGAAGTAGAACCGGATTTTCATCCCAGATACTGTGACAGCGAGAAGACCTACGAGTACCGGATTCTGAACCGGAGATTTCAGGTTCCCACAGAGCGGCTTTATTCTTATTTCTATCATTATAGGCTGGATGTGGACAAAATGCGGGAGGCGACCTCCTACCTGATCGGCAGACATGATTTTGCCAGTTTCTGCGGTACAGGGGCGCAGGTAAAATCAACGGTGCGTACGGTTACCGGGATCGAGGTGTGGAAAGACGGCGACATGATCACCATACGGGTTTCCGGAGAAGGATTCCTCTACAATATGGTGCGGATCATAGCCGGCACGTTGATCCAGGTGGGAAACGGGCAGTATCCCCCTGAGAGAGTAAGAGATATACTCAACGCCTGCGACCGGGCCGCGGCGGGACCAACGGCTCCGGCTCACGGACTGACGTTGATGGGAATAGAGTTTTACGATTAAAAACAGCCGGATTCGGGCAGACGCCTGAATCCGGCTGTTGGTGTATGTGCGCCTGGCGGCGCCGCTTTTTAATAATATTCATGATCGATCTGGATCACGGCGAAATACTTCCTGCCAAGATACCGGTGGATACGGCTTTTCAGTTCATTGACGATCTCATTGTCCGTAAGCTTCGAGCCGCTGGGAACGGAGATGTCGAAGATCAGGTTTGTCCGGGTGTTCCCGCTGACCATGCGGAAATCATGGATGCTCAGTGTGCTGTCAAAATCTCTGACGATCTGATATATCTTCTCCTTCATTTCCAGAACTTCCTCGTCGTTGGTGACGATGGGATCCATGTGGATGGTGGCGGAACAGTGGAGCTTTTCCTGAAGCTCATGTTCGATATGGTCGATCTGTTCATGGATCGCCTGGATATCCCCCTCCGCGTCAACCTCTGCATGGAGAGAGATCATCAATCTGCCGGGACCGTAATCATGTACGATAAGGTCGTGGATATCGTAGATCAGGGGATGGGAAACGACGATCTCCCGGATCTCCTTGATAAATTCCTTCTTGGGCGGCTGTCCCAGAAGAAGGTCCATGGTTTCCTTCAAAGTGGAGCCTCCCGTATACACGATAAAGATCCCCACAAGTACGCCGAACCAGCCGTCCAGAATGAGGCCGGTAAAGTGGCTGATCAATGTGGCGGCCAGGACCAGCGCGGTGGAGACCGTGTCGCTGAGACTGTCCATGGCGGTGGCCTTCATGGCGGCGCTGTCTATTTTGCGGCTTATGGAACGGTTGTAATAAAACATATAGATCTTTACCACAATGGAGGCGGCAAGGATACCCAGTACAAGCGGGCTGCTGTCCACGGCTTCCGGATGGAGGATCTTTTCCACGGAGGATTTTGCCAGCTCGAAGCCCATGATCAGGATCGCAATCGAAACGAGAAGGCCGGATATGTATTCCATCCTTCCGTGTCCGAAAGGATGTTCCGGATCGGGCTTCTGTCCGGAAATCCGGAATCCGATGAGTGTGATAATGGAGGAGCCTGCGTCGGAAAGATTGTTGAAGGCGTCGGCCGTGATGGCGATGGAATTGCTCAGAATACCGGCGATCCATTTTCCGAGGAAAAGAAGCAGGTTCAGGCCGATCCCCACAGCGCCGCAGAGTGTGCCGTACGCCTGACGCACCTGGGGCGAAGAATAGTTTTTCCGGTTTTTTATAAATATGGCGGATAAAAAACGAATCATGTTTACATCTCCCTGTATCTGAAATTATGGAGAGTCAGAAAACAGAAACAGGAATTCTGGCTCTGGCACTTATCCTAGCATATTCTATTATAAAATGCCAGAATGATTTACAATTTCGCCGGGAAATGATATATTTCAATTATAAAAGTAAATCATACGCGGGAGATATTATATGAAAAATCTGGAAAGAATAGTAATGGTGATCGATGCAGACAACACACAGCTTTCCAAGCTGGAAGCGGTGATACAGGAGGTTTCCGCCAAAGGGCGTATCGTGGTGAAGAGAGCCTACGGGAACTGGAGAAAAGAGAATCTGAAGAACTGGGAGGAGGAACTGAAACGCCTCGCCATCAAGGCGGAGCAGCAGTTCGATTATGTGTCGGGAAAGAACGCCACAGACATGGCGCTGGTGATCGATACCCTGGATCTTCTCCATAATGAGCTTTATGACGCCTTTGTCATTGTGGCAAGCGACAGTGATTATACTCCTCTTGCCATCCGACTCCATGAGTCGGGGGTCTACGTTATGGGAGTAGGCGAGAAAACTACTCCGGTAGCCTTCCGCAACGCCTGCGATGAATTCGTGTTCCTTGAGAACTTGAATAAGAATACCGAGGTTCGCGGTTCTGCGGAAAACGAGAAAAACAACGCGAAGAAAGAAATGCAGGTTTCCGAAGCCGCGGCGGAGTATCCCCAGGAGGAAGATATAAAAGAGATCCACAAACTTCTCCGGATCGCCTGGGACAAATACCAGGAGAACGACGGATATGTGAACGTAAGCTCGGCAGGCCAGTATATCAAGCGGGCAAAGCCTGATTTCGACGCCAGGACCTACGGGTTTTCCAAGCTACCGGATCTCGTGGAGGCTTTTCCGAAAAAATATTCCATGAAACGCTACAAGGGAAAGGGAACCGTAACCATCATTGCCTATAAATGTATTTGATGACGGCAGACAAAAGCCGGGCTTCATGCAATAGCAACACAGTATTTTAACAGCCAGAGGAGAATCAGCATGGACAGACAGATAACAGAGCGGCAGATACAGTTCACGGCGGATACCGTTTTGATCGTGGACGACAGTGAACTGAACAGAGCGATACTGAAAGAAATATTCAAAGATTCCTATGAAATCATGGAGGCGGAAAACGGACAGGAATGCCTGGAAAAACTTCTGGAAAACAAAGACCGTATCTGCGCCGTCCTTCTGGATGTGATGATGCCGGTAATGGACGGAATGGAACTTCTGAGACGGCTGGAGGCCGGTACGGATATCCTGGATACCATACCTGTATTTCTTATTACGGCAGAGGCCGGAGAACAGGTGGTAAAAGAGGGCTACCGTCTGGGCGTTATGGACGTGATCGAAAAACCGGTGATTCCGTATGTTGTAAAACGACGTGTGGACTCCGTGGTGGAATTATTCCTTTCCAGAAGGAAGCTCAGCCGTCTGGCGGAATACCAGAGACAGGAGCTGATCATCAGGGAACTGGAGATCATGGACCTGAACCGGGGCATGATCGAGGCGCTGGCTACCGCGATCGAGTTCCGGAGCGGGGAATCCGGAGACCATGTCCAGAGGATCAGCGGGATCACGGAATATCTTCTGATGCATACAGATCTGGGCGCCGGACTCCAAAGAGAAGAGATCCGTCTGATCTCCATGGCCGCCATTATGCATGATGTGGGGAAAATCGCCATATCCGACGGGATCCTTAATAAACCGGGAAAGCTGACGGCGGAGGAATTCGAGATCATGAAGACACATACCATACAGGGAGCAAGGCTTCTGGAAAAAATCCCCCAGCTCCGGAAGCATGCGGTTTTTCATTACGCCTATGATATCGCCCGCCACCATCATGAACGCTGGAACGGGAAGGGATATCCGGACGGACTGTCAGGAGAGGCTATCCCCGTATGGGTACAGGTGGTGTCTGTGGCGGACGTTTACGACGCGCTGGTGAGTAAACGTGTTTACAAAGACGCCTATGGATTCGACGAGGCGTTGGAAATGATCAGCAGCGGCCAGTGCGGCCAGTTCAATCCCCGTCTGATGGAGGCGTTCACAGGAGCCGAAAAAGAACTGCGTAAACTGTATCATACAAAACAAACAGGCGGGGAATCTGTCTCCGGGTAAAGAAAAGGATGTGAGAGAAAATGAATGAAGAGATAAAAAAGAAACTGGAACAGGCCGGAACCGATATAGCGTCCGGGACAGAGCGGTTTATGGGAAACGAGGCTCTGTACTGGAAATTCATTCTGAAGTTCCCTGACGACGGCAACGCGGGGGAGCTGGAAACAGCGCTGAAAGAGGGAGACGTAAAAAAAGCCTTTCAGGCGGTCCACAACCTGAAAGGAGTGTGCGGAAACCTGTCGTTCCGGCGATTGTATGAGATTTCCTCCCGGATGACAGAACTGCTCAGAGCGGAAAAACTTGAGGAAGCCCGGGAACTGTTTTCGGAATTCCACAACTGTTATCTGGAGCTTATCGACATTCTCAGGGAGTACAGCTGATGGCAAAGAAAAAACGTGAGGCCGCAGGAGGCATGAATAATATAAAAAGAAGAGTTGTGATACTGATCGCTGTTGCGTCCATGGCTGTCTGCAGCCTTGTCGTGGTAAGAGGCGTGCTTCTTGCCAACGCGCAGAGGATGGGAAATGAGATCGCCCACAGCTACTCGGTGGAAAACACGCGGAACCTCATAGGATACGAAACAATGCTGCGCCTGTGTACCGGATATATCAACCAGCAGCTGAAAAGCAGCAGCGATCCGGAAACCTGGATTCAGATTTTTATGCGGAGCCTTGCGGATATCGTGGGCGAAGACGAGATAGATCCCTATGCGGTCATCGACGGAAAAATCGTTGCCGCGGATCCCTGGGAGGGAGACGGGGATTATGATGTGGAGAATACTCCCTGGTATACAGAGGCTGCGGAGGCCGACGGCGAAGTCATTTTTACAGACGCCTATGAGGATGTTATCTCCGGGGAACTGGTGATCACCATTGCCCAGGAAGGAGAAGTTCCCGGGAATGTGGTGGCTTTTGATATCTTTCCCCGGAAGTTTCATGCGCAGACGGATAAACAGGAGAGACGTCTTCCGGAGGGGAGCGCGTTCCTTCTCTGTGATTCGTCCGGTACGCTTCTGTATTCGGAAACCCGGGCCGACATTCCCCGTGAACAGATCCAGAGCTATATAGACACCATTATCGACAGGATTAAAGACGGGACTTTTGACAGCAACAGCGCCTATATCCACACGCCGGGACAGGAGAAAAGAGCCGCTTATTTTGATATAACCACAAACGGATGGCTCTCCATCGTCACCATACCATACAGCTCCCTTCTGGGAGGGGTACGGACGATATCCATATGGTTCGGGGCAATCCTACTGGTGTTCCTTGCGGTTTTCGTGATCATGAGCGTCCGGGAGGAGAGAATGAACCGTACCTGGCGCAGGACAAACGAGACGGTGCGCGTTCTGGGGAATTCATTTTACGCCATCTATCGCATGGATTTTTCCCGGGGAACCTATGACATGATCAAGGGCTCCGACTATATGCGGAGAAAAATCCCGCCTCAGGGAGATTATGATCTTCTCATGAACACCATGGGAGAACTGATGAAGCCGGATGTATTTGAAGACTTCAGGACAAGCTTTTCCCTGGAGAATATCAGAAGTCTCGTATCCAGAAGAGTCCGGGATTACGGCGGGGATTTCCAGCGCGTTTTCGACGGCGAATACCGCTGGGTAAACGTTCGTCTTCTTTTTGACGAATCCCTGAATCCCGAGGAGGCGGTGCTCTGCTTCCGCATGGTGGATGACGAGAAGAAAGAGCAGCTGAGCCAGATAGAGCTTCTGAAGGAGTCCCTGAAGGCCGCCAGGGAGAGCGAGGAATCCAAGAATTCCTTCTTTTCTAATATGTCCCATGATATGCGTACGCCTCTGAACGCGATCATCGGACTGTCGGAGCTGGCGGAAAAGCATCTGGACGACCGGGAAAAAATGAAAGACTATATGTCGAAGATCAATTTTTCCAGTCAGCAGCTTCTGGGGCTGATCAATGATATCCTGGAGATATCCAAACTGGAAAAAGGAAAGATCACCCTGGATACCAAACATTTTGACCTGAAGAAGTGTATTACCGACTGCGCGGCTATGGTGCGGGATCAGATAAAAAGAGAGGGGAAAACATTTACCCTTGATTTTGACATTCAGACGAAGGAAGTATACGGGGATTCCTTCCGCGTGACGCAGATCCTCAGCAATCTTCTGTCCAACGCAGTGAAATTCACCTCGGAGGGAGATACCATTTCGCTGAAAGTATCGGAAAGGCAGAACAGTGATTTTGTGAAATATAAGCTGGTCCTTAAGGATACGGGCGCCGGCATGTCCGGGGATTTTCTGGACAGGATCTTTATCCCCTATGAGCGGGAGGTAAGATTCGGCGCGAAGAATGTATCCGGAACAGGGCTTGGAATGCCTATCGTAAAAAATATCCTCTCCCAGATGAACGGGGAGATTTCCGTGGAGAGCGAGCTGGGAAAGGGCAGTATTTTTACCGTTATCCTTCCATTCCGCAAAGCCGATGTGGAGGAAGAGATGGAAGATAATCCGGTTCCCGGAGAAACGTCCGGCCATGAGACGGACACTACGGGAAGCGGCGCAGAGAAAAACGCGGACCTGGCAGAGAGTGGAAAATCTGAAGAGGATTTCCTAAGGAACAGAAAGATCCTTCTGGCGGAGGATAACGAGATCAATATGGAGATCGCCTGCGAGCTTCTGGATATGTACGGCGCGCAGGTGGTAAAGGCGTGGAACGGAAAAGAGGCGGTGGATCTTTTCGCCGCCTCCGGGGAAGGCGAGTTCGACGTGATCCTGATGGATATGCAGATGCCGGAGATGGACGGCTGCGAAGCGGCGAGGACGATCCGGAAGATGAAACGCCGGGACGCGGAGAAGATCCCGATCATCGCCGTGACAGCCAATGCCTTTGCCGAGGATCTTTCCGCAACAGCAGCGGCGGGAATGAACGCGCATATCTCCAAACCCATTGATTTCGGCCTTTTGTATAAAACTCTGAAAGAGATGATAGACCGGCAGGGGAGCGCCTGACAGAAAATTCATATTTGGCCGGAATATTTGATTTATATTTTACAAAGTGGCGCAGGCAGTTTTAATAATTGAATGTTAATCTCTTTCTATCGGGGCATCGCTCCTGAGAAGAAAATCAATTATGAAAAAGAGAAAAAAGGAGATCAACATTCTATGAACGCAAAAAAACTCAGTGCATTTTTACTGGCTGCAGCTATGATGGTACCGTGCGCAGCGCCTGCACAGGCAGTATTTGCCGCAGAAACAACAGAAACTGCTGATGCAGCAGCCACAACAGAAGAAGCAGCTGCAGAAGAAACTGCTGAAACAGCTGCAGACGAGGCAGCGACCGCAACCGCAACAGCACCGAAGTATGTGTTCCTTTTTATTGGCGACGGAATGAGCTATCCTCAGATCCAGACCACAAACTATTACCTCAACGCCATTGAAGACGACGGGGACGACATTCTTACCAGCGAGAGCAAGCTGAACATGATGAACTTCCCGGTAGCCGGATCCGCTCAGACTTACGACAGCACATCCTTCTGTCCGGATTCCGCTTCCACAGCGACCTCCATCGCTACCGGTCACAAGACCTACAGCGGAACCATCAACATGGACGAGACCATGCAGACTCCTTACGAGACCATCGCGGAGAAGGTGAAAGAGCAGCTTGGCTACAAGGTTGGAATCCTTTCCACCGTAAACCTGAACCACGCGACGCCAGCGGCTTTCTATGCGCATCAGGCTTCCAGAAGCAGCTACTATGAGATTGGCCAGGAAATGATCGAAAGCGGATTTGACTATTTCGCAGGCGGTGGACTGTTAAGCCCCACCGGTGAGAACGAAGATCAGACAGATCTCTATCAGCTTGCAGAAGAAGCGGGCTATACTGTAGTTAAGACAAAGGCAGAGGCGGAAGCCCTTACCGCAGAGTCCGGAAAAACTATCGTGATCGACGAGACCCTGGCTGACGACGACGCCATGAGCTATGACATGGATCTGGAAGAAGGCGAGTGGGCGCTTGCAGATTATGTGGAAAAAGGAATCGAGGTTCTGGATAACGAGACCGGTTTCTTCATGATGGTAGAAGGCGGTAAGATCGACTGGGCATGTCACGCGAACGACGCCGGCGCCACCATTACAGACACAGTCGCTCTGGATGAGGCCGTAGGCAAAGCGGTTGAATTCTACAATGAGCATCCGGACGAGACTCTGATCCTGGTGACAGGCGACCATGAGACCGGCGGTCTGACGATCGGTTTCGCAGGAACAGACTATGACACCTTCCTTACCAATCTGACAAACCAGAAGATTTCCTACGCGAAATTCGATTCTGACTATGTGGCAGGATACAAAGAGAACAAGACTGATTTTGAAACCGTTATGCAGGATGTGACGGAACTGTTCGGCCTTCAGGCTCCTCAGGGAACCACAGAGACCACCAATCAGGCGGACAGCAAGGATGAGCATCCGGAAGGAGAAGAAGGCGGCACTCTCGTTATGACAGACTATGAGTATCAGAAGCTGCAGGCTGCATACGAAGAGACTATGAGCCGTACCGGCGAGGAAGAAGAATTCGGCCAGGAAGAATATGTATTATACGGAAGCTACGAACCTCTTACCGTAACGATCACTCATATCCTGAACAACAAATCCGGTATCGACTTCTCCTCCTACGCGCACACAGGACTTCCTGTGGAAGTGTTCGCAATGGGCGTCGGCCAGGAGCAGTTCGGCGGATATTATGACAACACCGATATCTACAACAAAATGGCAGCAATCACAGGAGTACAGTAAAAATAATGACGGACAGACTGAAAAAATACTCTGTTTCCATCATCGCGGTATTGCTGATCGTCATCCTCATAGCCCTTCCTACGGGCTATGAGGATGCTGTCATTTATCAGGGAACAGACAAAGTAAAAGCAAAAGTTTTATCAACAGACGAAAGCGCGGTGCGAAGCTCGGGCCTCATCCAGTCGGGGGAGCAGTACTGCGAGGTGGAGCTTCTGGAAGGAAAGTTCAAGGGAGACGAGACCAGGGCGGTAAATATGCTCAGCGGCTCTCTGGAATCCGACAAGATTTTTGAAGAGGGCGACGTGGCCCACGTAGTGGTAAGCTATAACGACGACGGCATCACTTCCGTAACGATGAACGATCATTACCGGATCGACAAAGAACTGATACTGGCGGGAATCTTCATCCTGTTCCTGATCCTGTTCGCGGGAGGGACGGGCCTGCGGGCGGTGTGTTCTTTCGCCATTACCATCCTCACCATCTGGAAGATCCTGGTGCCCGCCTATCTGGGCGGAGCGAATCCCATCTGGTGCGGTATCCTGATCACGGCCTTCCTGACCCTTCTGATTATATTCTTTGTATACGGATTTGACATGAAGACGCTGGCCGCCTGCGGAGGCGCGTTTCTCGGCGTGCTGGTGACATGTATCCTGGGGTGTATTTTTACCGACGCCTTCAAGATCCACGGCGCGGTGATGTCCTATTCGGAGAGCCTTCTGTACGCGGGGTATCAGGATCTCAGTCTGACCAGGATCTTTATGAGCGCGATCTTCATCGGGGCTTCCGGGGCAATGATCGATCTCTCTGTGGATATCACCTCCGCGGTCAACGAGGTGGTGCACAAGAAACCGGATATCGGATGGAAAGAAGCGATGCTTTCGGGAATGAATGTGGGGCGCGCGGCGATGGGAACCATGACCACGACACTCCTTCTGGCATATTCCGGAGGATACATAGCGCTTCTGATGACCTTCATGGCGCAGGGAACGCCCATCGAAAACATCCTGAATTATAAATATGTTTCCGCCGAGATCCTGCAGACGATCGTGGGAAGCCTGGGACTGGTGACGGTGGCTCCCCTTACAGCTTTGACCAGCGGAATCCTGCTTACAGGAAAGCGGTATAAAGCTGTTGTAATGAAACAAAATGCAGGAGAGCAGGCGGAAGACGCCGCTTCAGACGCGCCTGCCCTGACGGAAGGAAATTAAAGGAGGAGAATACAGGTCTATGGAAGGATATCAGGAACTGAAGGAACTGTGGATATTAAAAGATTGTAAGCAGGATACCTGCCGGGATTTCATACAGTATGGAAAGATCGTGACATATCCCAGGAACCGTTTCTGTATCCGGGCCCGTGAAGAGAATTCCAATATATTTTTTATTCTGGAAGGAAAGGTTCAGATCTATAATCTGACGAAATGCGGGAAAAAGAAAATATTATTTGTATTGGGAAAGCATAATATCGCCAATGAGAGCCTTGTGGCGGACTTTAATACGATCTTCTGTGAAACGCTGGAGAAATGCAGTTTCTTTGTGATCAGAAAAGACAGAATGATGCAGCTGATGGAACAGGACTTCGCCTTGACGAAGAATCTGTTCCGGTATCAGGAACGGAAACTCTGGCGGCTGGGACATCAGCTGAAAAATACTGTCGGCAGTATTTATCTGGAGAGAAAACTTGCCTCCAAACTCTGGAAGCTGGCAAGGGATTTTGGCATCCCGTCCGAGAAGGGAATTAAGATCGATATGGATCTGCCGGTGACGTTTCTGGCGGATCTTCTGGGGGTTCCCAGAGAAACGGCGTCCCGTGTCTGCGGGAAACTGCAGGACTTTGGCCTGATCATAATGGAGAAAAAGAAAATCTATATTCCGGACCCGGCTAAAATGGCTGCTTTTTACAGAACAGGAGAATATTAAATAATCGGTATGAAACGATATTCCGTGAGATATGTCACGGAATATTTTTTTGTCTTCGGATATGATGCAGAAGACACGGGGAATATTTAACCATTCGCGAGGACGCACGGAGATCCGAAGATGTATACAGAAACTTCGGATTTCGTCTCATCGCGGCGGGTCTTGAAGAAAAGGAGTAGAATTATGGGATATCAGTTGGAAAAACAGACTGCTGATGAAATATTCAACTGTCTGAAACAGGATTACGATATTTTCGCGCCGAAGCTTTTTGCCGGTGAGGGATGCTTTTCTGACACGGATGTGATCCGTTACGGGAAAGTGGAATCGTTGGATGAAATCTGCTGGAGCAGGAGATCGGATTATTCGTTTAAGGAAGCGTTTCTTCTTGTGAACGAGGTTCTTTTTTATTTTACAGAGGACAGCACATCAGTGCCGGCGTGCAGGAAAAAAACGGCGCTGATCTTTCTGTGGAGCTGTGATCTTCATGCCCTGAGAAGACTGGACGCGATTTACCTCACCAATGGACCGGAAGATTTTTATTATAAGCGCCTCAGGGAAAACTCCCGTTTTGTGTTGATGGGATGTGAGGAGACATGTGATACTGGATTCTGTGTCAGTATGGGAACAAACTGTACGGAAGATTATGATCTCTATCTGAAAGTGGACGGAGATTCGGTCCTGGCAGATCTGAAGACAGAGGAATTTCAGAAATACTTCAGCGGAAAAGACTGCCGGGAACGGGAAGTGATTCCTGACCATGTGACAGAGAACAGAGAAAAAGTGACCCTCCCCCGAAATCTTTCCGCAGAGACTTTTTCGGATCCGGTATGGGAATCTTACGGAAGCAGATGTATCGGCTGCGGCCGCTGCAATTTCGTCTGTCCTACCTGTACCTGTTTTACCATGCAGGATATCATTTACCGGGATAATGAAAATACGGGAGAGCGGAGAAGAGTCTGGGCGTCCTGCCAGGTGGACGGATATACGGACATCGCGGGAGGAAACAGTTTCCGAAAAAATCAGGGAGAGAGAATGCGCTTTAAGGTAATGCATAAGATCTATGATTTTGAAAAAAGATTCGGCTTTCCCATGTGCGTGGGCTGCGGCCGCTGCGACGCCGTCTGTCCGGAGTATATCTCCTATGTAAATATTATCAATCGTCTGGCAAAGGAGGAAGCGTAAATGAAAAATGAATACATTCCTTTTTCCTCTCAGGTAAAAGAGATCATTCCGCATACAGATATAGAATATACTTTCCGCATGAGCTTTCCCGAAGCCGACAGAGTAAAGCCGGGACAGTTCTTTGAAGTGTCCATCCCCAAATACGGCGAGGCTCCGATTTCAGTCAGCGGCATCGGAGAGGATTATGTGGATCTGACGATCCGCAGGGTGGGAAGAGTCACCAATAAGATATTCCAGCATTACGAGGGCAATACGCTTCTGATGCGGGGGCCTTATGGAAACGGCTTCGATATTGAGAATTTTAAAGGAAAAGAAATTGTGGTGGTGGCAGGAGGCACCGGACTTTCTCCTGTTAAGGGAATTGTGGACTATTTTGCCGGGCGTCCGGAGGAAGCCGTCAGCGTCACTCTTATCGCAGGTTTCAAATCCCCGCAGGATATCCTGTTCAGAAAAGATTTTGAACAGTGGGAAAAGAGAATTCATGTGATCAGGACGGTGGATTCCGCGCCGGAGGGATATGAGGGCCTTACCGGAATGGTTACAAAATATATCCCTGATCTTCCCATAGCAGATCCGGACAACACAGTTTTCATAACGGTAGGGCCTCCGGTAATGATTAAGTTTACTATTATGGAAATACTGAAGCGGGGAATAAAAGAGGGAAATATCTGGATTTCCCATGAGAGAAAGATGTGCTGCGGCCTGGGTAAATGCGGACACTGCAAAATGAACGATACCTACGTATGTCTTGACGGACCGGTATTCAATTACGCGGAAAGCCGGGATCTCATCGATTAAACAGGAGGAGTGGATTATGGGTCTGGATATAAATACGAAACTTGCGAAAAAGAACGCCTACAGGATCGGTAAGGCGCGGGGTGAAGGCGCTTCCCGTATCCGTGTTCCGGGAGGATATCTCAAGGCGGAAATCCTGGGAATGGTGCAGGAGATCGCGGAGAAATACGGAAACGGTATTGTACATCTCACTACCCGTCAGGGCTTTGAGATCGAAGGCATACGTCTGGAAGATATGGATGAGATCAACGAGATGCTCCAGCCGATCATAGAACTTCTGGATATCAATCAGAAAGAGCCGGGAACAGGATATCCCGCTTCCGGCACAAGAAATATCAGCGCGTGTATCGGAAATAACGTCTGTCCTTTTGCCAACTATAATACCTCAGAATTTGCAAAAAGAATTGAAAAAGAGATTTTTCCCAATGATCTTCACTTCAAGGTGGCTCTCACGGGCTGTTCCAACGACTGCGCCAAAGTCAGGATGCACGATTTCGGGATCATCGGTATGACCATGCCTCAGTATGATCCTTCCAGATGCGTCAGCTGCCAGGCCTGCGTCAAGGGGTGCAGAAGCCTTTCTGTGGACGCTCTGCATATGGAGAATTATAAGATCGTCCGGGATCATGAAAAATGCATCGGCTGCGGAGTCTGTATAACAAAATGTCCCACCAGGGCGCTGACGAGGAGCCCGAAGAAATATTATAAATTAACGCTGATGGGAAGAACCGGAAAGAAAAATCCCAGATTGGGAGAGGACTTCCTGATCTGGACAGATGAGGATACTATTGTAAAGATCATCTTGAACACTTACCGGTTTGTAAAGGAGTATATCGATCCCAGAGCGCCGGGCGGAAAAGAGCATATCGGTTATATCATCGACAGAGAGGGATTTGCAGAATTTAAGAGATGGGCGCTGGAAGGCGTGGAACTCCTGCCGGAGACAGAGATCAGAGAGTGTGTATACTGGAGCGGGATACATTTTGATCGGTGAAAATAATATTCAAACAGGGGTGCGGGGCTGATTTTCAGCCCCGTTTTTGTGATGAAATTATTTGGTGTTATAGAGAAAGAAGTGTTATAATATCGTCAGAGACAGAAAATCCGGACCCGAACAGGTCTGTCTGAAGATCAGGAATGTTCCGGTCAGCCTGTATGTTAAGGAAATTAATAAAGACCAGGGAGGTAATGCAAAATGACAAAAGAAGTACAGCAGTATGTAATTGAAAGATCAAAAGAGCTTATGGCGGCCGCCACCGCCTGTCAGGAAGTGAAAGACGCGGCGCGGAAATGGATCGATTCCGTGGGAACAGAGAAGGAAGCGGAAGAGACCGGGAAATATATTGAAGAGCTGGAAGCGGATATTGTTACCGTGGACGGCCTGATCAGCTTCGCGGAGTCCGAGATGGGCGCTAAAGTGTTCGGCGGGGAAGAGCAGGCCAAAGGCGTTGCTGCTCATGGAAGAGAGATCAAAGCCGCAGGAGCGAAATACTGTGACTGCCCGGCATGCGCGGCGGTGGAAGCCATCCTTGTGAAGAAGGATGAGATGCTGGTGTAAAATATAATAATAAAAAGATAAGAAAATCCCCTGGAATTGCTTCCAGGGGATTTTGCCAATAACCAGTCTGAAAATATCATCAGTTTCTTTCCGGTTCAGGAGACTTCATCCGCAACAAGAAAATTTACATTATTATCATATTCAGTCCGGTCTATGTCCAATGGCAGAGTATCTGTGATCAGATAATCAATAGTTCCGGTGAAATCAACGGCTTTTCCTATGTAGGATTCATTAAATTTAGTATGATCCGCCAATACAAATTTTTGTTTTGCAGAGTTTAGCATTGCTTTTTTCAAACCGACATCATTTAGATTCCGGTCTGAATATCCATATGCTGCATCAATACCGGATATACCGATAAAACATTTATCGCTGCGGATATTTGCAAGCATCTGATTTGTAAGCGAACCATAGGAGCAGTCCGCTGTAGGATTATACTCGCCGCCAATCAAAATCAGGTGAAAATCATTTCTGGGTTTCAGCAGAGTAATAAGCGGCAGCGAATTTGTAATTATCGTCAGATCTTTTACAGACCCATCCAGAAGTAATTTTGCGAATTCATATACTGTGGTAGAGCGATCCAGAATAAGCGCGTCGCGATTGTCCACAAATTTGTAAGCTACTTTTGCGATAGCTTTTTTTTCGTTTATACACCGGGTAGTAAGCTGTTCTATAGAAATATCTGTATTAACAGGAGAAAATGAAATTGCGCCTCCATGAATCCGTCTGAGCAGTTTCTGAGACTGAAGATCATCCAAATCTTTTCGGATGGTTACTTCAGTAGTGTCCAGGATCTGGCTTAATTCGTTAACTTTTACTATTTTTCGGGAGTTTACCATTTCTAAGATTTTTCTTTTTCGTTCTTCTGCCAGCATAAGGGCCTCCAATTCGCTATATTATTAATGACTTTATAGCTCTAATTTTTTATCATTATATCGTAAGAAAACAAAAAAAACAATAACCTAACAGATGATTTGGAAAATTCTGGATACAAAGAAAATCGTAAATTTCGACAAAAAAAGTTTGAAAAAATTGTGTACATATACGAAATACACAAAAAATTAAAAAATCTATTGAAAGTTATCGAAAGATATGATAAAAATAAATTACAAAAACAAAATAAAACAAAAATAAACGAAAGGAGAGAAACTATGAAGAAAAAACTGTGGAGTATTCTTTTATGTTCGGCGATGATCGCCACAGGAGGAACTGGATTGGGAATGCAGACGGTATATGCCGAAGAAGCGGAGGAATCTTATACCGTAGGATTTATCGTAGGTTCCAGAGAACATGTATTCTACAACCTGATTGAAGATGCCATTGAAGAAAAATGTGCGGAACTTGGCATTGAAGCAATCTGCTATGACGGCGAGCTGGATGCGAATATCCAGTCGAATCATATCGAGAATCTGGTTGCTCAGGAAGTAGACGCTATCGCGCTTGCAACAGTTGACGCAGCAGGTGTAGGACCGGCCATTGAAGCAGCTGATGAGGCTGGAATACCGATGTTTACTTTTGATTCCCCGTGTAACACAGTAGACTGCATTATCTGTCATGTGGGTACAGACAATGTAGAGGGAGGAAGACTTGGAGCTCAGGAATGCCTCAGACTCCTTGGCGATGAAGGCGGAACGGCTGCGATTATTGGAAATCCTGCTTCTTCTTCCTGTCTGGACAGAGAAAACGGATTCCTGGAAGTTATGGAAAATGAAGCTCCCGATAATGTTGAAGTAGAATTTAACGGCAACTATCAGGGTGATGCAAACGTAGCCTCCTCTCTGGTCCAGGACTGGCTTACAGCAGATCCGGATCTTGGCGTGATTTTTGCCACTGGCGATCCGGCATGTACGGGAGCGTTGGCTTCTATTAAATCAGCGGGCGCTGATACGTTGATTGTAGGTTATGACGGCAATCCGGAAGCAATTGAAGCTATTTATAATCAGGACGGCGACGGAAAATGGTGGGTATCCGAAATTTCTCAGGATCCGCCAAAAATCGGACATACGATTGTAGAACAGATTTACAAATATCTCACTACCGGAGAAGTGGACGCAGAAGAGATTCCAATCGAACCATATATTATTACATATGAGTATATCGAGGAAAATGACCTGATGAGTGAAGAATAAGGAAACATAGTAAAAAAGGAGGGTGCGTTTTCATGCACCCTCCTGTTAATTACAGGGAATAACGATCAGGAGGGCCGAAAGTGAAAAAAGAATCAGATAAAAATACACAAAATCCTATTTTGCAGATATCCCATATAACAAAAACTTTTCCTGGAGTCAAAGCCCTGACAGATGTTTCGATAGATTTTTATCCTGGTGAAGTACACGCGCTGCTTGGTGAAAACGGCGCGGGAAAATCTACTTTGATAAAGATTATTTCCGGTGTATATACACCGACGGACGGGAAAATGATTTTTGACGGGCAGGAGCGTTCTTATAAAAATCCGGGAGAAGCCCTGAATGCCGGGATTTCCGTGATTCATCAGGAACTGAGTATCGCTAATGATCTTTCAGTGGCAGAGAATATTTTTGTGGGAAGAGAACCTGTACGTGGGAAAAATAAATTTTTGCTTGACCGCAGGAAGATGGAAGCGGATGCTCAGGAAGCTCTTGACTTTATGAAAGTTAATTTTAAAGCTACAGATATAGCGGGGGAACTCTCAGCCGCACAACAGCAGATGATAGAAATTGCGAAAGTAATTACCCGAAATTCGAAAATGGTGATCATGGATGAACCGACTTCTTCACTTTCAGAAAGTGAGATTGAAGCGCTGTTTTATCAGATAAAACTTCTTAAAGAAAAAACGTGGCAATTATCTATATCACACATCGTTTAAAAGAACTTCAGGAAATTGTAGACCGCGTAACAATACTTCGTGATGGAGAGGTGGTAAAGAAGTCGTTATTTAAAGATATTACCGAAGCGGAAATTGTTACTAATATGGTCGGCCGTGAAATTACCAATTATTACAACAAACAGGAACATCATCGTCAGGAAGAGATGCTGAGAGTAGAGGGACTCAGTTCGGGAAATGTGTTTTCGGATATCTCGTTTTCGGCATACAAGGGTGAGATCCTGGGATTTGCCGGACTGGTAGGCGCCGGAAGAACGGAAGTAATGGAAACAATTTTTGGTTATCGCAAAAAAACAGAAGGAAAAGTTTTTGTCAAAGGCAAAGAAGTAAATATTAATAACCCGCGGGAAGCCATAATGCACAAGATCGGGTTTGTGACAGAAGACAGAAGAAGAACCGGACTGATGCTGGAGGCTTCTGTGAGAAGCAATATAGTCCTTCCGAGTGTTAAGAGAATGGCAAAAAACAACTGTTTTGTTGATTTTAAGTGGGAAAAGGATGTGTGTAAGGAATACTTTCTGAAGCTTCAGATAAAAGCTCCAAGTGGAGAAACGATTATAAAAAATCTGTCGGGTGGAAACCAGCAGAAAGTAATTCTTGCAAAATGGCTTGTGGCCCAGTCTGAAATCCTGCTTTTAGACGAACCTACCAGAGGAATCGACGTAAATGCAAAAGCGGAATTTTACGGTCTGATGAATGAATTCGTGAAAGAAGGCGGTTGTATTGTTATGGTTTCCTCTGAACTTCCGGAAATTCTGGGTGTAGCTGACAGAGTTATTGTAATGCGTGAAGGCCATGTGAGCGGAGAAATTGATGATAAAGAGGAAATGACAGAATACAGCATTATGCAGCTTGCCAGCGTACACAGTGGAGCCTGAAGAACTGTGTAAAAAAACGAATGAAGGGAACGGTGACTATGGAAAAATTGAAAACATGGAGTAAGAAAAACGCAGTGTGCCTTGTTTTGATCGCTTTAATTATTTTCTTTGGCGTAGCGAATAAAACATTTCTCACAGTAACGAACATCATAAATATTACTTCTCAGATGTCTATTAATGCACTTCTGACTATTGGAATTACTTTTGTAATTATTATCGGAGGAATCGATATCAGTGTTGGTTCTGTAGCTGCTTTTGCCGGTATTTTTTCAGCTTATATCGGTCTGAGATTCCAGGACGCGCCATTGATCGGGATTCTTGGGATACAGCTGGGAAGCGCGATATTCATAGGAACACTCTGCGGCCTTTTTATAGGCGTTATGGTCGCAAAGTTTAACGTTGTTCCTATGATTGCAACACTGGCGGTAATGCAGAGCGCAAGAGGTCTGGCTTATGTGGTAACAGATGGACAGCCGGTATATGGTCTGTCTGATACATTTGCGTGGCTCGGATCGGAGAGACTTTTTACAACAGAAAGCATGAAGAACGGAGTTCTCCCGGTTATTACTATCTTTATGATCATCATTCTGATCATTATGCATATCCTGCTTTCGCGTACAGTATTCGGACGTCATGTTTATGCTGTGGGAAGTAATGAAAAAGTAGCGAGACTGAGCGGGATCAGTGTTGACGGAATAAAAATCAAAGCGCACGTTCTCTGTTCTATCATGGCTGCGCTTGGCGGTGTATGCGTAACCTCAAAGCTGAACAACGGACAGCCCGCGGCATGCGATACATATGAAATGTATGCTATTGCGGCTACTGTACTGGGCGGCACCAGCCTTCTCGGCGGCACAGGTTCTGTATTAAGAGCTATGTTTGGGTGTGCGATTATTGCGATTATCAATAATGGAATGAATCTGATGCAGATTTCTTCTTACTGGCAGAAAGTAATTATCGGAATGATCATCCTGCTGGCGGTAGTGATTGATATGGCACAGAAGAGGGAAAAGGTCTGATGAAGAAACTTGTATATGTAAATAAAGGCAGAGATCCTCTGAAAGAAACTGTAGAAGGAATTCTGGATTCCAGACCGGGCAGTCTGACAACAGTGGAAAACAAGTATAGCCATATCTGTATGAAAGCAGATCTTCCGGAAAACAGAGTGCGGGTACTTGTGAATGGCGGCGGAGGCAGAGGCCCCTTTTTCGAGGGATGTGTTGGGGATGGCCTGGCGGATGCTGCAGTAAGCGGAGATTTTAACTGCGCGCCGAACGCTTATATGATTTATCAGATTGCGAAACAGATTGACTGCGGAAAAGGTGTCCTGCTTGTAACCAATAATTTCATGGGCGATTATCTGAATAATGATATGGCAAAAGAACTGTTGGAAGCAGACGGGATTCCGGTGGAAGTATGTTATGTGAGCGATGACATATACAGCGCCAGGGGCGAGGAGAAAGAAGCGCGGGGAGGCCTATGCGGTATTGGATTTATCCTGAAAATTTCTGCGGCTGCGGCAAAAAGCGGATCTGATCTGCAGGAAGTATATCGCATTGCGGAAAAGGCAAATTCCAGGATACGTTCTCTTGCTTTTTGCTACAACGAAGATACCGGGAATATAGAACTTGGCAATGGGTTTTCCGGCGAGGCTCCGGCGGAAATAATCGCGCTGGCCGATGCTGATAAAATCACAGAGAAAATAGTCAGTGTAATCCTCGACGAACTGGAAATATATGAAAAGAAAAAGATTCATATTATGATGAACAGGATGCTTTATATGTCGTATGCGGAAGGATATATAATGCTGCATGCGGCAAAGAGGGAATTTGAAAAACGAGGGTATAAAACCGGAATCTGTACCGCTGGACTGTACTTTGATGCATTTGACTATAACGGAGGAATTCTCAGTGTTCTGATTACAGATGATGAATTGGAACAGTATGTAAATCCTGTAAACGGATTTGATTTTACGATTTGAGGTGGCTTATGGACAGAATAGATATTTGTCTTATGAAGGAAATGCTTCTTCATGCTGCGGATACGATTATAGAGAATGAACCGTATCTTACAGAGATTGATACTGTTATCGGAGACGGAGATCACGGTCATGGGATGAAAAGAGGATTTTCAGTATTAAAGAAATATCTGAAAGAGACGGAAACATCTCAAATTGACAGTCTGTGCAGAGAAACAGGGCTGGAGCTGTTGAAAAGCATGGGAGGAGCCAGCGGCGTTATTTTCGGGACCATGTTTATCGGAGGCGCCGGAAGCCTGCCCCATGGAACGGAAGCCAGTCTGGATCAGATAGCAGAGTATTTTGTGCAGGGAGAGCAGGCTATTGAAAGGCGGGGCCGGACCAAACCGGGACAAAAAACAATGTTGGATGCACTTATGCCGGCTGTTTCCGCTTTGAAAATCTCTGCCGGTAATGCTGAAGATATGGGTACCGCTTTTCGAAAAGCGGCGCAGGCAGCCTGGGAAGGGGCGCAGCAGAGCAAAATTTTGAAGGGAAGCGTTGGAAGAAGCAAGAATTTCAAAGAAGCGGCCATAGGGCTTCCTGATCCTGGCGCAGTTTCGGTCAGTCTGATTTTTAGAGCGTTCAGCGAAACAATGGAAAAGGAGGAGGTTGAAAAATGAAAAAAATCATTAACAAACCGGAAAATTTTGTGGAAGAATTCATGGACGGAATTCTGGCGGCTTATGGAGACAGGGTAAAAACTCTGGATCCGGAAAAAAAGATTCTGGTCAGAAGCGAAAAGTCTGCGGCAGGAAAAGTGGGAATAGTTACCGCGGGAGGAAGCGGGCATTTACCGGTGTTCCTGGGTTATGTGGGAGCTGGTATGCTTGATGGCTGTGCAGTAGGAGAGGTGTTTGCATCTCCGTCGGCAAAAAAAATGGAAGATATGATCCGATATGTGGATCAGGGGAACGGCGTTCTCTGTCTTTACGGCAATTATGGAGGCGACGTCATGAATTTTGAAATGGCCTGTGAAAATCTAGATTTTGACGGCATACGTACAGAGCAGGTACTTGTGAAAGACGATGTGGCTTCCAGACCAAAAGAAGAAGCAGATATGCGCCGTGGAGTCGCCGGGATGGTTTATGCGTTTAAAGTTGCCGGAGCAGCGGCAGATGAGATGCTTTCTCTCGACGAGGTTGCGCAGACTGCAAGGGAAGCCCTGGAAAATATCAGAACAATGGGATTTGCGTTAACGCCATGTATTGTTCCAATGGCAGGGAAAGCAACTTTCTCGATTGGTGAAAACGATCTGGAACTTGGAATGGGAATTCATGGCGAACCGGGAATAGAAGTATGTGAAATGAAACCGGCAGATGAAATAGCAGATATAGTTCTGGATAAACTTCTGGATGATATGCCGGTCGCATCTGGTGAAGAAGTATCTGTAATGATTAACGGTCTGGGCGCAACTCCGCTGGAAGAACTGTTTATATTGTATCGGCGGGTACATGAAAGACTGAAGGAAAAAGGAATTTCAGTTTATATGCCTCATGTTGGAGAATTTGCCACTTCCATGGAAATGGCAGGAGCGTCTATAACTGTTTTCAGACTGAATGATAAGATGAAAAAGTATCTTCGAAAGGCTGCGGACACTCCTTTCTATACAAATCATAACAAATAGACGGCGATTCAGTATGAGATAAAGGAGGGTAATATGGCGGACAGGACACAACTGGCAGAAAGCCTGAAAAAAATCAGCTTAAAAATGACAGAAAAAGAGAAATATCTGATTGAGCTGGATGCGAAATTTGGAGATGGAGATCTGGGTCTTTCTATGAAACAGGGTTTTGGAAAAGTGGCAGACTATCTGGCAAAAGCGGAGGAGAACGATTTAGGTATACTTTTAAGGAACTGCTCATCAGAATTCAATGAAGCTGCCCCATCTACACTGGGAACTATTATTTCTTTTGGGTTTATGGGAATGGCAAAGTATTTAAAAGGGAAAACATCCGTCGATTTACCGGATATAGCGTCTGCAATGGAAGCGGGTATCCAGATGATCATGAATAAGGCAAAATCAAAACCCGGAGATAAAACAATTCTGGATAGTCTTTATCCGGCCGTACAGGTATTGAAAGAACATGCTTCAGAAGGAGAAACAGCATGGGAAGAGGCGTATAAAGCCGCGTGTGCCGGCGCGGAGAATACGCGTAAAATGAAAGGAGTACATGGGCGGATCGCTTACTATGGGGAAAAAACTCTGGGAGAAATGGATGGCGGCGCGGTTGCCGGGATGCTGATTTTTGAGGCGTTAAAATAATTATCAGAAGCTTAAAACAGATATAAATACAAAAAGAAAGAGAGGATAAAAAAATGGCACTGGAGAGAGTTTCAAAAATTTTAAAAATGGCTGACGAGGCGAAAACATCTGTGATCGCATTCAACTGTATCAACTACGACATGGCATATTCTGTAGTTACCGTAGCAGAAGAATTGCAGAAACCGGTTATTATAATGCTTTATCCGGAACACAATTATGGGTTTAACAATGCGGATGTCAGGGGATTTGCGGAAACTGTAAAATCGCTGGCTTCCAGAGTAAAAGTTCCGGTTGGCCTGCATCTGGATCACAGCAGTGATTTTGATTATATTATGAAAGCGATCAGAGAAGGATTTACATCCGTAATGTTTGACGGTTCCATGCTTCCGGTTGAAGAGAACATACGGCTTTCAAAAAAAGTAGTAGAAGTGGCCCGGAATTTCGATGTAGATGTGGAGGCAGAACTGGGCCGGGTTGGTTTTGCGAAAGATTCCGATGAAGATAATCTGGATCTCTATACAAAGCCGGAAGTTGCGGCAGAATTCTGCAAAGAAACAGGAGTGACGTCAGTTGCAGTTGCGATCGGAAGCGCGCATGGCGTTTATCTTGAAACACCAAAACTTGATATTGAACGCCTGGAAGAAATTAACAGAGCGACAGAGACTCCTCTTGTTCTTCATGGAGGAAGCGGTATTCCCAATGATCAGCTGGAAGTGGCGTTTACAAAAGGAATCAATAAATTTAACGTGGGAACAGAATTTTTCCAGTTATACTATGATACAGTCTTTGAATATATGAAGGCGCATGAATCAGAAAGAAATGTAAATCTTTTGTTTGATATGTCGAAATATGTGCAGGATAAGCTGATGGCGTATCTCAGAGAGAAAATGAAACTTTCTAAATTCTGATAAACGTGCGTTCCGGTGCATCTCGGAAGATGAGGAGGTATGAATGAAATACGGAATTTACTTTGCCTACTGGGAAGATGAATGGAATGTGGACCAGGTAAAATATGTAAAAAAGGTAAAGGAGCTTGGATTTGATACGCTGGAGATATCCTGCGCCGCTTTAAAAAATATTTCCAGGGAAAAAATGGATGAATATAAAAATGCAGCAAAAGAATATGGAATTACCCTGACAGGCAATTTCGGCCCTACAGCAGCGGAAAACCTTTCTGCCTCTGACGAAAGCGAGGCGGATCATGCGGTAGAAGTTTACCGCGATATTCTGGAAAAACTCGCCTATATGGACATCCACACTATTGGCGGTGGGATTTATTCATACTGGCCTGTGGATTATTCAAAGCCTTTTGATAAGCGGAGAGACTGGGAAGCTGCTGTAAAGAACGTAAAGAAAGTTGCCAGGATAGCGGAAGATCTGGGGATCGATTACTGTCTGGAAGTTTTGAACCGGTTTGAAGGATATCTGCTGAATACGGCGGCCGAAGCGCTGGAATTTATAAAGGACGTTGATGTATCTTCGGTGAAGGTACTTCTGGATACTTTCCATATGAATATTGAAGAAGACAGTATTGTCGACGCGATTCTAATGACAGGTGATAAACTGGGGCATGTACATGTGGGCGAGAATAACAGACGGGTTCCTGGTAAGGGAAATCTGCCATGGGCTGAGATCGGGAAAGCGTTGAAGCGGATTAATTACCAGAAAAATGTTGTGATGGAGCCGTTTGTTATGGACAGAGGCGGCGTGGCTTCAGATATTAAAGTATGGAGGCCTGTTTGCGATTACACAGAACCCGGAAGACTTGACAGAGATGCGGAAGGCGCGGTCAGATTTTTGAGACATGTATTTGAATAAATACTGTACAGGCTGTAATGGTTTCAATGACATGTCAGAGTTTATGGGGGAATTCTGAAGAAATAAAAGATGGCAGGAAGAGAGCAAATATTTCAGGCCTCTTCCTGCTGCTTTGAGGTAAGAATAATAGAAATGAGGAATGTAAAGTATGAAGATGATCAAAGATAAAGAACTCCTTGTGGGAGCAGATAATGCGGGCGCCCCTCTGAAAAATGCAATTGTGGAACATTTGCAGAAAAAAGGATGGCATATCACAGATATTGGCGTTAAAACGGAAGATGAAGAAAACCCGGAAATGTTTCACAGGATTGGCTTAAAGGTAGGCGCAAAAATAGCAGAAAGAGAATTTGAACGCGCGTTGATTTTCTGCGGGACAGGAATGGGTATCCATATTGCGGCCAGCAAGTGCCCTCATGTGCATTGCGCAGTGGTAGAAAGCCTGCCGGCAGCTTTGAGATGCATTACAGGCAATAACTGTAACGTAATGTCTATGGGCGCGTTCTATGTGGCTCCGAAAACGGGAATCGCCATGGCGGAAGCATTTCTGAACCATAATATCGGCGACGGATATGAAAACTGGGAAAATTTTAAAGAATTTCATCAACTGGCATATGATGAGCTGGAAGCGTTTGATTACGAAGAATTTAAGAAAAATAATTTCCAGGTGAAAACGCTGGGCGAAGTGAAACTGGGCGAAGAACCTCTTGAATAAAGAACCCTCTGGATTTATAATTAGCTAAAGTAACGCTAAAGATATAAGAACAGAATGGATACTCATATGAAAGACAGAAAGAGTTTTTACAGAGAATTTTTTGTCCTGTATGTTGCCATCGTGCTCCAGAATATCGTAACGCTCAGCGTGAACCTTCTGGATAATGTAATGCTGGGAGCGTACAGCGAGACGGCGCTTTCCGGAGCGGCGGCAGTGAACCAGCTGCAGTTTATTTACCAGCAGATCCTTACCGCGATGGGGGACGGACTGGTGATCTTCTGCAGTCAGTACTGGGGAAGAAAACAGACGGGGCCCATGAAAAAAATCGCCGCGGCGGCCATGTACGGAGCGCTGTCTGCGGCGGTTGTACTGTTTTTTCTTGCCAGCTTCTGTCCCGGCCAGATGGTGGGCCTGTTTACCACAGATGTGCCGATCATTGAGGCGGGCGTTGAGTATCTGGGGATCATCCGCTTTACTTATCTGTTTTTCGCCGTGACGCAGATCCTTCTGGCGACACTGCGAAGCGTGGGAACAGTGAAGATCGCCTTCCAGTTGTCTGTGATGGCTTTCTGTGTGAACTGCGGGATCAACTATGTTCTTATTTTTGGAAAGTTCGGCGCTCCGGAAATGGGGATCCGGGGAGCAGCCATCGGGACGCTTGCCGCCAGAGTGCTGGAACTTATCGTCCTTCTTGTATATATCTCGGTGAAGGAAGTACATCTCCGGCTGAAATTGTCCGATTATTTCCATCTTGACGGCAGACTGAGCAGAGACTATATCAGGATCACCGCGCCGATGCTGATGGTGCAGGGGCTCTGGGGGATAAATACGGCCCTTCAGACAGCTATACTGGGTCATATGACGGCGATCGCCATAGCGGCAAACAGCGCGGCGTCCAATCTGTTCCTTCTGGTCAAGTCAATGGCCGTGGGAGCGGCCTCCGCATCCTCGATCATCATCGGAAAGCTTATCGGAAGAGGAGATTTCGACGTGGTAAAAGAATATGCCCGCAGATTTCAGCGCATCTATCTGGTGATCGGGGTCTGCTCGGGAATTCTCCTGTTCTTCCTCCGGATTCCCTTCCTTTCTCTGTATGACCTTAAGCCGGAGACCATGGAAATGGCGAATTCATTTCTGCTTATCCTGTGTGTCGTGGTTATAGGAATGTCCTATCAGATGCCGGTAAACAATGGCATCATACGGGGCGGCGGGAATGTGACGTTTGTGGTAAAAATGGACCTGATCAGTATCTGGCTTATCGTAATTCCCTTATCTCTGATCATGGCTTTTGTAGTCAAGGCTTCGCCGGTGGTAGTGGTATGCTGTCTGAACGCAGATCAGATATTCAAGTGTATTCCTGCTTATCTTGAAGTACACTATGGAAACTGGATACGAAAACTGACAAGAGACGCCTGACTTCTGGGAGGAGCAGAATTTATGAACATCTGTATTTACGGAGCGTCCAGCGCGAAACTGGATCCGGTATACTATGAGAAAACAGAAGAACTGGGAAGGATGATGGGCTTAAGGGGCCACGGCCTGGTGTTTGGCGGAGGAGCGACAGGACTTATGGGCGCGGCAGCCAGGGGAGTGGACGCTTATCACGGTTATATTCTGGGAATCGCTCCCACCTTTTTCGACCAGCCGGGCGTTCTTTACGAACACTGTTCGGAGTTTATATTTACCGAGACGATGCGGGAACGAAAGAAGCTTCTGGAAGAACGGTCCGAGGCGACCATTGTGGCGCCGGGAGGGATCGGCACTTATGAAGAGTTCTTCGAGATCCTGACACTCAAAAGCCTGAGAAGACTGAACCGTCCTATCGTGCTTTATAATATCGAAGGCTATTATGATATCATAAAAGAGCTGCTTGAGCAGACCGCAGACAGGGATTTCATGGACAGAGAGAATCTGAAGCTCTGCAAGTTTATGGATGATCCGGAGGAGATACTGGATTATATAGAAAACTGGCAGGGATGATCCGCAGCGGGATATGAGTATAAAGAAATTTTCCCGGAAGCGGAGAAATGGAATCTGCATATTTGCATATATAATTCAAATTTTCTGTAAATTAAATCATGAACAAAAAATAAAGCAAAAAAATAAATATTTTGGTTAATCTGTTTCAAAAGACACTGCTATAATATAAACCGTAACAGGGAAACAAAATACTTAACAAACCTCTTTTTCATTAAAAAGTTGAAGGCTGCTAAGCAATCAGATTTTTGGAGGAAAAGATAAATGAATACTTTAAAAGCTGAAAAAAGAAGCATGGACGTCAAGGCAAAAAGATTAAGAAGAGAGGGTTATGTGACCGGCAACCTGTTCGGCAGGGAAATTGAAGGTTCCATTCCCGTGAAGATGCAGAAGTCCGATGTGGAGCGCCTTTTGAAAACCGCTAACAAAGGAAGCCAGATCATGCTGGATGTAGAAGGCCAGATGTACAATGTGCTGATCAAGGAAGTGGATTTTAACTCCCTGGCAGGCAGAGTGGACGAAGTGGACTTCCAGGCTCTGGTAAGCAATGAGAAAGTACATTCTGTTGCGGAAGTTATTTTCCATAACCATGACAAGATCGCCGAGGGCGTACTTCAGGAAAGCCTGAGAGAGATCTCCTACAGAGCTTATCCGTCAGCCCTGATTGACAAGGTCAGAATAGATGTAGGCGAGATGAAGATCGGCGATGTGATCAAGGTTAAGGATCTGGATATCGCCAAGGATAAAGATATCGATCTTATGACGGATCCGGAAGCAGTGGTATGCACAGTGACTGCCGTTCACGCCGGAGAGGTTCCGGAGGAAGAGACAGCAGAGGAAGCGCAGAGCGAAGAGTAACACGGTGTCTGTTTTAATGAAAAATTAAACGCAATCTTCAAACAGACTTCTGTCAGAAATGTCAGAGGTCTGTTTTTGGGTACGCGGAAATTATTTTAATGAGCCTCAGATAACAGGAAGAGGACGCGTCCTCTTTGAATGAAAGGAATGAACTGAGTGGAAAAAACACATATTTATATCATCCGGAGATATCTTCTCCTTCTTGCGGGCCTCGCCATTATGGCGTTCGGCGTGGCTTTTTCGATCAAGGCAAGTCTTGGGACCTCCCCGATATCAAGTGTTCCGTATGTGGTCAGTCTGTTTGCTCCGCTGACGGTGGGAACGGCAACGATCATTATGCATTGCGTTTTTATCCTCCTGCAGATCCTGATCCTGAGAAAAAAATACCATCCCATACAGCTGATGCAGCTTCCGGTTGCGTTTTTCTTCGGATATCTGACAGATTTCAGTGTGTGGGCCGTACAGGGAATTACCTGCAATCATTATCTGCAGCAGTGGCTGGTGTGTCTGATCGGTATTTTCCTGGTGGCTGTGGGCGTGAGCCTGGAAGTAAAAGCCGGAGTAGTGGTTCTGGCCGGAGAGGGCGTAGTGCTGGCGATCTGCAAGGTCCTTCCCGTAAAATTCGGTTATATGAAGGTTGGGTTCGATGTGACGCTTGTGGCGATCGCCTGTATTCTCTCTTTTGTTTTTACCGGGAGACTGCAGGGCGTCAGGGAAGGAACCGTCGCCGCGGCGCTGCTGGTGGGCCTGATCGCGAAACAGCTTGGGAAAATGCTGTCGAAGTGGAAACTGGAGGGTTGAGAAAGCTTGTCCCTGAATAGAATATATGATAAAATTTTTACCAGGAAAAGAAAGGTATGTGAACGGTAATGATTTACAATAATATTCTTGAGGCGATGGGACATACGCCTCTGATCCGTCTGGAACGTATGCCGGAAAAAGGCAGCGCCCAGATTCTGGTGAAATTCGAAGGCCTTAATGTGGGCGGCTCCATCAAGACAAGGACCGCTTACAATATGATCCGGGACGCGGAGGAAAAGGGCCTGATCCATAAAGATACGATCATCGTGGAACCCACAAGCGGCAATCAGGGGATCGGCCTTGCGCTGGTGGGCGCGGTGCGGGGGTATCAGACGAAGATCATCATGCCGGACTCCGTCAGCGAGGAACGGCGGAAACTGGTCCGCCATTACGGCGCGGAGGTGATCCTGATCCATGACGCCGGCGATATCGGCGCCTGTATCCAGGAGTGCCTGGACACCGCGCTTCGTATGGCAAAAGAAGACCCGAGGGTTTTCGTTCCGCAGCAGTTCGAGAATCCCGCCAATCCGGCGGTCCACAGATCCGGTACGGCGCTTGAGATCCTGGAGCAGGCAGACTGCACCATCGATGGTTTCTGTTCCGGAATCGGAACGGGCGGCACTATCACCGGTATCGGCGAGATACTGAAAGCAAAGAACCCGGACATGGAGATCTGGGCGGTGGAACCGGAGCATGCGGCAATTCTTTCCGGCGGATCCATCGGAACCCACATCCAGATGGGAATCGGCGACGGCGTGATTCCCGAGATCCTGAACACAGATATCTACGACGATATCTGTATCGTCACAGACGAGGAAGCCATCCGCGTGTCAAAGGAGCTGGCCGCGAAAGAAGGAATCATGTGCGGCATATCCTCCGGGACCAATGTGGCGGCGGCTCTGAAGCTGGCGAAGAAGCTGGGAGAGGGCAAAACAGTTGTCACAGTCCTTCCGGATACGGCGGAGCGGTACTTCTCCACGCCGTTGTTTGATGAATAAGAAATGAAGTTTGAGCAGTGTCAGTGTACAGGGGGGCCTGTACGCCGGCGCTGTTTTTTTACTGGCGATCGCCTACAGTTTCGGAATGTGATTTTTGCCGATAATGTGATATATGGGATTTATGAGTGAAGATGCCGCCCGAAACTGGTGTGAAAAGGCTACTACAGAGTATCAGATCAGTATTGAAGATTTTGCCAGACGTGTACATATATATATTGAACAGAAAGGAAAGAATCATCATGTGGTTTTCCTTGTAGATGAGATTGGACAGTACATGATTTACCTGAAGAATCTGGAAGAACAGATACACTTGGGAAACAAGGAATTCAGCAACAGATATGTGATATTCTCGAAGGTGGAAAGCCTGCATTTGATTTGCGAAAACATAAATATCGGATTTGAAAAATTCAATGTTAATAAATATTCTGTCAAACTGTTTAAAGAAAGATACTGAAATGTATTGATAAAATTTATTGGCTAAGCTCATTTCTTCCATTTAAAAGCAAAAATATATAAAACCAGAAATAACTTTTTCAATTAACGGGGAATAAATTTTTTTTGGCAAAATTAGCACTCACCTCTTGGCTCGTTTGGGGTGGTTTTGTCCTGTGGTGTCAGAGCCCGTAAAGCCTTATTTTACAAGGTTTTTACGGGTTTTTACTTTTTGACTGGGAGCGTCAAAAATCGTCATTTTGAAAGAAAATGGTGTAGTAAATGGTGTAGTAAAATAGCCCATGAGCGATGGATGGAAATAAGAGATAGCAAAAATAGGTGAATTTGATAAAATTAAAATAAATGTAAATTCTGTAATTTGAAAATGTATGAAATTAAGATAGTGTATAAATATGAATTGTGGTAAAATAATATGGAGATTATTACTAAAAAATAATTAAGGAAAATAATGGAGAAGGTGAATAAATTGGAAAAATTTATAGAAAAAATGGGATTGTATGATATATGGATAGTTTTTTTCCCTGGAGTGATTTTTTTGATTTTACTTAAAACACTTTATAACTTTATGCTATCATTGCCATTGCTTATATCAAAAGACACAATAGTTACTGAGCAAGTATTTATTTTTTGCAAAGCCAAGGTATATATACCTGATACTATCTATGAATTTTTAGTTTTAAGTTTATGTTCTTATCTAGCAGGCTTAGTATTACATGAAATTAGTGGCTTAATAAAAAATAGAGTTATATATAGAAATGGGAAGCCCACAGATTACTTGTTGGACTCAGAAGGCAAAGTTTTTAGTGAACAAGAAATTCAAAAGTTAATGCCGATGTATACATACTTATACGGTGCTCCTATTACTTTGACTCAGAAAGGTATGTTAAAAAAAGAAAGTAATTTTATATTTCATAGAATAAATATTGAATTACAGAAAAAGAAGATAGCTAGTCAATATGTCAAATTGAATATAGCATATAATACATGTGGTACATTGGAAGTGGCAATTATGCTTGTTCTTTTTATAGCGGCGCTCTTCGAGGTTGAATTTATTGCGTTAAAAAATCTTGTTTACTTGCGACCTGTAATATTTTTAGACATATTTATGGTTATTTGCATATATTTTTTATCACATAGAAGTAAAAAGTTATATGTATACTGGGTTCGAAATATGGTTTTTGCATATCAAGACCTATACTTGAATAATGAACAGAATGCAGAAGATTAAACTTAATAAGTTGTTTAAATAATAGAGAGGTTATTATGAAATATATAGACTTATTACTTATTAATCCCCCGTTTCATAGAAGAAATGGCAGCGGTTCAATTTTTCCGTTGGGATTAGGATATATTATATCATCGGTGAAAGAGAATGGGTTCTCGTTTGATATTATTGATTGTTCACGTATTATTTCGTCGTATCGGAAAGAGGATTTGAATAGATTAAGTCAATTCCTTAAAGATGAGTTAAAGGAGTACAATCCGAATTTGGTTGGTATTGGTCCATGTATTACAACACAAGTGAGGGCATTAAGTATAATATCTGATTGTTGCAAACACCAATATGGAAATGAAAAAATTTTTGCAGGAGGTCCCTTGGCTTCTATAGAGGGTCAGGAATGGTTCTTTTTTGATTTCTTAGGATTAAATTATATTATAAAAGGCGATGGGGAAATGGCAATTGTTAAATTGTTAGAGCATATACAGCAGCACGGTAGAATTGAAGATTGCAAATATGTATCTCATCGAAACTATAATTTTTTTAATGAAATAGAAGACATAAATAATATTTCTTTTCCATATTGGTGTTTGCAACAATCAGATATTATAGTTAATGCCCTCA
>NBJMC04201__coassemble_320_pt1 | contig 47548 bp, 42 predicted proteins | sample NBJMC04201__metabat2_high_PE_014 | metagenome-assembled genome bin NBJMC04201 | reverse complement strand
TATTAATAGTTTATTAAAAGAGGAGTAATTGGAATGATTGATTTTAGCCCATTATGGAAAACTATGAAATTGCGGGGAATAACTCAATATAAATTACTCCAAAATGGAATCGACAACAAAACCTTGGACAGTTTGAAAAAAAACAAAAACATAACATTACTTACCCTGGAGAAATTATGTCGTATTTTAGAATGTACGCCAAACGAAATCATCCGCTTTACAGATGATTAATTGTTTCGTAAAAAATAGAGATTGAACAGTTTATTCTGATTTTCTACAACATTGCTGTATTCTTTTTATCTTGTCTATCCATACTCAGATGATCCCATAAAAAGTTTGATATTATTGGAAACAATTTATGACATATTGTTTTTGTAGATTTTAATATGTTTTTTACGGAAGAGGGGGTGTTTAATAAAAACGTGCGGTGCGAATGGGAATTCTCACTGCGGTAAGATGAGCAAGCCTACAAACAAGGCCAGTAAAAAATACTCAAAGATAAAAGAAGAATCCTGTGTATATAAGGATGTATAATTAAGGATATGCAGAAAGTTGGTGTGACAAAACAATGGAAAAAATTCTAAGGCCGAAAGATATCCAAAAGCATCTCGGAATAAGTAAAACCAGAACATATGAATTAATAAAGATGCGGGGATTTCCCAAAATACAGATAGGCCACAGGTATTATATACCGGAAAATGCTTACAAAAAGTGGATCGAAAACAATACGAAGTCAAAAATATTATTGTAAAGTCAGATTCCTCAAAAGAGTGGTTAGCCTGTTTCCTGAGACTGAATCACAGCGGATCAGGAAACAGGCAGATTTCAATTAGTTTTGTTGATAGACTGAGCCATATTGTTGTCAGAAGAAGAAAAAATTTCATTTAATTTAGCCATGGCAGAAACTTTTTGCTCGTCAATAATATGTATATAAATATTATATGTTACAGACACATCTTTGTGTCCAAGTATTTCAGATACAACTTTAATATCCACACCTTTTTTTATGAGAAGAGAACCAAAGGTATGTCTCAATGCATGAACCGTACATTCGGAAACAGAACAGTTGGCTCTGAGCATGATTTTTTTGAGTGTTCGATTAACATTTTGCCGGGATTTGATTTTACCGCCATTCTTTGTAATAAATACATAATCGTCAGGCGTATGGTCTGGATTTAATTTTTCTTCATGTTCTATAATTAGCAAGGCCTGTTCATTTAGCGGAATGGAGCGATATCCCGACTGTGTTTTTGTACTCGAGACACTGTGAACGTATTTATTGTCGTCAGATCGGTCTTTGACAGTGGCGGCGTTTTTACTTACCGTAAAGTATTTTTTTTCAGAATTGATATCTTTCCACTGTAATTCTATTCCTTCGCTTATCCGGATTCCGGTAAATAAAATAAACATTAGCAGATATGCATTATTTCCATAAGTGGATTCGCCTATTTTTCCGCCAAAATTAAATCCCGGTGTATTTATACGTTTTGCTTCGAGGCAAAATTTATTAACATCTTCTTCTGTCAGGAATTGTATCTTTTTCTTTTTCTTTGCCACTACATCTTCATGGGGGATTTTGATATCATCCAGATCAATGAACTGAGAAAAATGGTTATGTTTATTTCCATAATTAATGCATTGTGAAAGGATGGCATAATTTTTCTTTATGGTTGATCGTGAGTAATGCTTTGCCAAAGAACTATAATATTGAATGAAATCATCGGTAGTTAAAATACCCACTTGTTTATCAGACAAATTGTTAAAGGTATAATTAAGTAACTGACCATTTAGGCAGGCCTCATAGCCATCGGTTGAATTCCGTTTGATTTCCAGTTTTTTTTGATCCAGAAGCCAGGAAAGAACATAATCGCCAAAAGCCTGGCGGCGGATATCTTCAACGGCGGATGTAAGATGTTGTTTCTGAGTTTCTTCCCATTTTTTTCTTTTAGTGTTAATTTCAGAATTTGTTTTGCCGTAAAAATATTTGCCCTCAGCGTTTCGAAAATATTTATAGGTAACACCTTTGATTGTTTTTGTTCCCCAGGAACCTTCCCCATTATGCCGTCTTGCCATTTTACCACTCCGTTCAATTTAAAATAATATAATTTTTTTCGGCAAATACTTGACAATTTTTATGGCGGTTGCTAAAATATGTCTCGTGTCAAATATATGCCCTTTATTATAGTTTTCTACCTTGATATTATATCAATAATTAGGGTAGAAATCAATAAACACGGGGAGAGAAGAGTGGATGAGTATTTCTACCCTGATTTCTACCCTAATCGTTCTGGTCTTCTTAATACTTTGTTGATATTGTAAAGGAATTAACAGATAATTCTGGAGATTCCGGAACCCTAGTAAATACAAGGTAAATCGGAACATAAAAGGGCAAAAATAACACAAGCTGGAATAGCTCAGTCGGTAGAGCACTTCACTCGTAATGAAGGGGTCGAGGGTTCAAGTCCCTTTTCCAGCTTACCGACGGGCCGGGAACATTCCGATGTTCCTGGCTTTTTTCAAACAAAGGAGATGATGCCGGTGGATGAGACAGAGAAGAGGATCATTCATCAGATTGATAAAAACAGAGACAGGATCATAGCTTTCGCGCAGGAGATCGCCGCTCATCCGGAGCCTGGTTTCGAGGAGGCCGGAACAGCCAGGAAGACGGCGCAGCTTCTGCGGGAACTGGGATATGAAGTGGAGACAGGTTTGGCTCTCACAGGCGTGAGAGGAGACTGGGGTTCACAGAGCGGCCCAAATCTCACCGTCATCGGAGAGATGGACGCCATCGGATGCAGAACCCACCCGGAAGCGGATCCGGTCACCGGCGTGGCGCACGCCTGCGGGCATCATGCCCAGATGGCGGCCATGATGGGAGCCGCTTTTGCCTTTGCAGATCCTGAGATCAGAGATGAACTCACAGGTTCCCTGACGTTTTTCGCCGTACCCGCTGAAGAATATATCGACGCCGACAGGCGGCCGCTTTTGAGGGAGAAGGGCGTGAAATTCATGTCCGGCAAGAGCGAGCTGATCCGGACGGGGGCTTTTGACAGGACAGACATTGCCATGACTACCCACGTACATATGGTTCCGGTGGAGGAGGATTTCTATCTGGGGAACCCGGCCTGCAACGGTTTCACCGCCGAGCGTGTGACGGTGAGGGGAAAGGCCGCCCATGCCGCCGTGGATCCCTGGAACGGTGTGAACGCCTTAAGCATCACCACCAGCGCCATTCAGATGATGGCTCTGATGAGGGAGACTTTCCGCGAGGAGGATCATGTGCGACTCCATAACGTGATCCGCAAGGCGGGAGACGTGCTGAACAGCGTGCCCGACGAAGCCGTAGTGGAGACGAAAGTCCGGGCGGCGTCCCTTGAGATGATACAGAAGAACCGTGAGAAGGTGCACAGGGCTTACGACGGCGCGGCCTACGCTTTCGGCGGGAAGATCGAGAGAGAAGTCCTTCAGGGATATATGCCTGTCATTCCCAGAGAGGCGGACGACGTGCTGGTGGAAGCGGCGCGGGAACTGGGCCTAGATTACCGCACAGTGCAGGAGGGCGATTTCAACAACGCCTGTACAGACGTGGGCGATCTGAGCCATCTTTTCCCGGTGGTGAATTTTACTTTCAGGGGATTTGAGGGTAAACTTCACGGCGCGGATTTCAGGATCACAGATCCGGAGACCGCCTATATCCTTCCGGCGAAGCTGCTTGCGCTGACAGCGTATAAACTTCTAAAAAACGGCGGTGAAAAAGCCCTTGAGATAAAAAACAGCTTTAAACCAGCTTTTGATATTAAGGGATACATCCGTTATGTGGAAGAGCTGCTGAACGAAAGATGATCAGGCGCCGGGTCGGAAATTTAAAGACACAGTAAAAATACAGAAAATATATCAGGAAAATACAGGAGGTTTTCATAGGAAAAAAGAATGGCAGAAATTTGTTTGGAATTAAAAGATATCAGAAAAAGTTTTGAAAAGGAGACGGATGTTCTCAAGGGGATCAGCCTTGCCATCGGAAAGGGCGAGTTTATCACTCTTCTGGGTTCGTCTGGCTGCGGCAAGACCACTACGCTGCGTATTATCGCGGGGCTGGAGATGCCGGACGGGGGACAGGTCTTTCTGGACGGAAAGGATGTGACTTCCCTTGCGCCGGAGGCGAGAGACGTAAATACCGTTTTTCAGAATTACGCTCTCTTTCCCCATATGAACGTTGCGGATAACATCGGTTACGGGCTGAAACTGAAAAAGACCCCGAAGGAAGAAATCAGGCGGAAAGTAAAAGAGATGCTGGAACTCGTTCAGCTTCCCGGATACGAAAAGAGAAAGCCTTCCGAGCTTTCCGGAGGACAGAAGCAGAGGGTGGCCATTGCCAGGGCGCTTGTAAATAATCCCAAGGTTCTCCTTCTGGACGAGCCTCTGGGTGCGCTGGATCTTCAGCTCCGCCGGGCCATGCAGATCGAACTGAAACGTCTGCAGAAAAAACTGGGGATCACTTTTGTCTACATCACGCACGATCAGGAGGAAGCGATCAATATGTCCGACAGGATCGCGGTGATGAACGAAGGCAGATTCGAGCAGATCGGTTCTCCCGACGAGATTTATAATCATCCGCGCACCAGTTATGTGGCGACTTTTGTAGGAAACGCCAACATTCTTAAGGGCAGGGCCGCCGGAACAGAGAATGGCTGTGTCCTTGTGGAGCTTCCGGGAGGAATCATGCCGGTGGACGCGGCAGGAGAGGAAGTAAAAGAAGGTGAAGAAGTGACGCTGGCTGTCAGAAGCGAGAATATCAGACTGGACGGCGGCTGCGGCCTGGAAGCCGAAGTTGCGGAAAAGAGTTTCGCAGGGGGACTCTTGCGCGTGGTCCTGAAGCTGGCGGATGGCACAGAGGTGACGGCGAGCCGGTACGGGATCGATGCGGCTGTGCAGCCGGGAGAGAAAGTCTGCCTCAGTTTTGAGCCGGGCGACGCGGTTCTGGTTGACAGACCCGGGCATTCAGCAAACGCCGGGGAGGTAAAGAATGCGTAGGCGCAGGTCCAGCTCTGTCTGGATGATCCTTCCCCTGTATATTTTTACCATCGTGTTTGTGGCGGGACCGCTGATCTATATGGTGGCCTTGAGTTTCTCCCGGTCTGCGGAGACTTTCGGCGTGGAGTGGGCGTTTACCCTGGAAAATTATAAAAAGATCCTGGAACCCGTCTATCTCGAGACTTTCCTGGAATCCTTCCAGCTTGCCCTCACCAGTACGGCGATCATTTGTCTTCTGGGCTATCCTTTCGGGTATTTTATGGCGAAACTTTCGGAGGGCTGGAAGAAAAAGGTGATGATCTTCCTGATGCTGCCGTTCTGGATCAACTCCCTGATCCGTCTCTATGGATGGATCATCATTCTCCAGAACAAGGGCGTGCTGAATTTTATCCTGCAGAAACTGGGGATCATAGAAAAACCGTTAAGGATCCTGTACAGTTATCCGGCCATTGTGGTGGGTATGGTGTACGTGCTCCTTCCTTTTATGATACTTTCCGTATACTCCAGCGCGGAAAAGCTGGACTGGTCCCTTGTGGAGGCGGCACGGGATCTGGGAGCGTCGAAGATGAAGGCTTTCTGGACGGTTTCCTTTAAACTGACGATTCCCGGACTTCTCTCCGGAATCATTCTGACCTTTATTCCCTCCATGGGACTGTTCTTTATCGCGGACATTCTCGGAGGAAACAAGATTGTTCTGGTGGGAAGCCTGATCCAGGAGCAGATGACAAGAGGCAATAACTGGCCATTTGCCGCGGCTCTGGCGGTTGTGCTGATGGTGCTTACCACGTTGATGATCGTGTTGTACAGAAGAATTACCAATGTAAAAGAACTGGAGGGGATCGGATGAAAAAGAATTCAAGATTTTCGGGGATCTACCTGGGGATTATATTTTTCCTGATGTACCTTCCTGTGGTTGTGGTGATCATTTTTTCCTTTAATGAATCCAAGCTGCCGGTAAGGTTCAGCGGATTTTCCCTTACCTGGTATCAGGAGCTCTTCCAGGATGAGGACATGCTGGAAGCCTTGAAGAACAGCCTGATCCTGGGAGTTTCCAGCTGTCTGCTTTCGGCAGTGATCGGAACCCTGGGCGCGGTGGGGCTTGCCAGGATCAAATGGAGGACAAAAGGGATACTGGAATATGTTTCCATCCTTCCTCTGATGATACCGGAGATCATTCTCGGTATGGTGCTTATGGCCTTCTTTTATCTTCTGAATATCCCGTTCGGAATGCTGACCCTTCTTCTGGGCCACACGGTGTTCTGCGTGCCGTATATTCTCATGGAGGTAAAAGCGCGGCTGGCGGGTATGGACCCCGCCCTGGAGGAAGCTGCCAGAGATCTGGGCGCCGGTTCTTTCCGGGCGTTCTGGGATATTACGCTGCCGCTGATCATGCCGGCGGTGATGTCGGGTTCCCTTCTGGCGTTCGCCATGTCCATGGACGATGTGGTGATCAGTATCTTTATAAACGGACCCAGGCTGTCCACACTGCCGATCAAAGTATACACTCAGCTGAAGACGGGCGTTACGCCGGAGATCAACGCGCTTTGTACGCTGATGCTGATTTTCACCATTGTGTTTTTTCTTTTGTATCTGCTTGTCAGAAAAATTTCAAAAGGAAAGAATATACTCTTTTCAACAGGAGAAAAGTAGGATATACTGTATCTACAGCTTTTTTACTGTGAAAGGCTGAATAAAACGAAGAAAAGGAGAACGAAATGAAAAGAATTTTAGCTGCCGCAGTGTGTGCGGTTCTGGCAGTTCCGGCAACGGCATTGCCTGTAAGCGCCGCTTCTGACGAACTGGTGCTTTTTACCTGGGAAAACATGTTCCCCCAGGAGGTTCTTGACGGATTTGAAGAAGAGACAGGTATTGAGATCATATACTCCAATTTCGATACCGACGAGACGATGCTTGAGAAGCTGTCCATGGCTGAGGGCGGAGATTACGACATCGTTATCGCGGACGATTATATTCTGGAGAGCGTGATCCAGGAAGGCCTGGCTGAGAAACTGGATACATCGAAGCTTACAGGGTTTGAGAATATCAATCCACTTTATCAGGGACAGTTCTATGATCCGACAGATGAGTATACTGTTCCCTACGGAGCCGGAATCCCTCTGATTGTTTATGATCCTGAGATGGTGGATATTGAGATCAAAGGATATGCCGATCTCTGGGATCCTTCTCTGGAAGACAGTATCGCCCTGATCGCCAACTACCGCGTGATCAACGGTATCACCAACATGGCTCTGGGTAAGAGCATGAATGAAGAGGACGTCGACTCTATTAAAGAGACAGGAGAGAAGCTTCTGGAGCTTGCTCCCAATGTGCGTCTGATCCAGGATGACAACACGCAGAACGCCCTTCTTAACGGCGAGGCCAGCGCGGGCTTCATCTATACCTCTCAGGTAACCGCCGCTCTGGCGGAGAACCCGGATCTGGAAGTGGTATATCCGGAAGAGGGCCTTGGATTCGGAATCATGGGTATGTTTATCCCCAGCCAGGCGCCCAATAAGGACGGAGCATATCAGTTTATGGATTATATCCTCCAGCCGGAAGTTGCCGCGCAGTGCTTCGACTATATCGGTTACTACTGCACGAACAAGGCTGCCGACGAGCTTGTAAATCCGGATCTGGTTGTTCCGGATTCCGTTGAGAGCGGAGAGATCGTGCAGAATGTAAGCGAAGAGGCAAACGAGCAGTACAGCCAGAACTGGACGGAATTCCGCGCAGCCTGCGACTGACAGGATTAAGGAGGACTCAGGATGGAAATTTTTAAAGGTACCGCTACCTTTTCAGGAATTGCCATCGGAAAAATCTTATATTACAGCAGAGGAGAATATCAGATCCGCCAGTCTATGGCGGGCAGTGTGAAGAAGGAGGTCCTGGCTTTCCGGGACGCCTCTCTTCACGCCGCCGCGGATCTTAAATCTCAGTACGAGGAAAAACGCCTCCTGAATCAACAGGAGGCGTATGCCTTTTTCAGGCAGATCGAACTTCTTGAGTCGGAGAGTTTCCGCCGCGCCATCGAGGACTGCATAAAGTCCGAGAAAGTGAACGCCGCCTATGCGGTTATGCTCAACAGGGACGAGATGACAGAGACCTTCCGGGGTCTGGAGGCTTCCTTTATCGCGGAGAAACTTGAAGATATCCGGGAAATCTCCGGCTGTCTGATCCGGATACTGGGAGGATCGTCCGCAAGGATCAATCTGGGTGATGAACCGGTGATCCTGGTGACAGAATCCCTTTCTCCCACAGAGATCATGGAGATGGACAAAAACAGGCTTCTTGCGGTTGTCATGCATCACGGCTCCGCGGATTCCCATACTTCCATCGTGGCCAAGACCATGGAGATCCCCACGCTGGTGGACGTCATGGCCGACGACGAATGGGAAGGAAGGACCGCTATTGTAGACGGTTATACGGGCACTCTTTATATCGACCCGGATGAGGAAGTCCTGAAAGAGTACAAGCTCCGCCTGGAAGCCGACAGGAAGGAAAAAGAAGCTCTCCTGAGATTCCGGGACGAGACGGACGAGACCGCCGACGGGAAAAAGATCGGGCTTTACGCCAATATCGGCAACATGAGCGATCTGAACAATGTCCTTTACTATGGGGCGGCGGGTATCGGCCTTCTGCGCAGTGAATTTCAGTATCTTGGAAGAGAGAGCGCTCCCAGGGAGAGCGAGCTTTTCCAGACTTACAAAAAACTTGCGGAAGTCATGGGAGACCGTCCGGCGGTGATCCGTACCGCAGATCTTGGCGCAGACAAGCAGGCGGCTTATCTGGATATACCGGAGGAGACGAATCCCATCATGGGAAACAGGGGCATCCGGCTCTGCCTGGACAGAGAGAAGCTGTTTCGGGCGCAGCTGCGCGCGATCTATCGTGCCAGCGCTTACGGCAGCCTTGCAATGATGTATCCTATGATATCGTCAGAGAAGGAACTGGACGAGATTGAAGCCATTATCCGGGAGGTCAAAGAGGAGCTTACAGGGAAGAAGGTTCCCTTCCGCGATATCGAGACGGGCATCATGATCGAGACGCCCGCCGCGGTGATGATCGCCCGCGAACTGGCGAAGAGAGTGGATTTTCTCAGCATAGGGACCAACGATCTTACGCAGTATACGCTTGCCATGGACAGACAGAACCCGCTTCTGAAGGATAAATATGACGACCATCATCCCGCGATCCTGAGAATGATCCGTATGGTTGTGGACGCCGGACATCAGGAGGGATGCCGGGTGGGGATATGCGGAGAGATCGCCGCGGACACGCAGCTCACAGAAACATTTCTCCGAATGGGCGTGGATTTCCTTTCCGTGGTTCCCGCCTGTATCCTGCCTGTGAGAAAAGCGCTGAGAGAGACGGACCTTGGCCGTGAATGAGGATATGATATGAATAAAAAAAGCAAAGTAATCCTGCTTCCCTGTAATTCCTACAGGGAAGCTTCTGTTTATGAAGCACTGAAAAAAGGGATGGAGCTTCTGGATATCCGGGAGATCCTGCCTGACAAAAATGAAAAAATACTTCTGAAACCCAATCTTCTGAAAAAAGCGGATCCGGACCGTGCTGTGATCACACATCCCGCGGTGGTGGGAATGTTTGCCAGGATCCTGAGAGAAGAAGGGTACGGGAACATGATCGCGGGGGATTCCTGCGGGACCGGAAACACCTCTAAGGTGATCGCGGGAACGGGAATGGACGCATACCTGGAAAGGTACGGTGTTCCCGCAGTGGATTTTTCCGCGGGTGTGAAGGTGCGTTATCCGGAAGGAGTACAGGCGAAGGAATTTATCCTTGCCAGAGAGGCGGCGGAAAGCAGCTGCGTGATCTCTGTCTGCAAGATGAAGACCCACGCGCTGGAGAGGATTACCGGCGCGGTGAAAAACAGTTACGGGTTTGTATATGGTTTTCACAAGGCAAAAGGCCACACGCAGTATCCCAGCGCGGACAGTTTTGCCAGAATGCTTGTGGATCTCAACCGTCTTGTGAATCCCAGGCTGTATATCATGGACGGAATTGTTGCAATGGAGGGAAACGGGCCGGGATCCGGCGATCCTGTTCCTATGAACGTGATCCTGATGTCGCGGGATCCGGTTGCCCTTGACAGTGTTTTCTGCTACCTGATCGATCTGGACCCCAGGATGGTTCCTACCTGTTATCACGGGGAAAAAATGGGTCTGGGAACCTGGAAAAAAGAAGAGATATCCATCCTGACTCCGGACGGACCGGTTACAATGGAAGAGGCGAAGGAGAGATTCGGAAAACCGGATTTCCGTGTGGACAGAAGACGGGTGCGCTACGGGATCTGGGAACGGATGGCGAAAGCTCTGAATATCTTTCAGAAGAAACCATATATAGACGAGAGCCTCTGTATTAAATGCGGTGTCTGCGTGAAGAGCTGTCCGGTGCCGGGCAAAGCCGTTGACTTCAAAAACGGCAGGAAAAAGGCACCGGTCTACGACTACAAAAAGTGCATCCGGTGCTTCTGCTGCCAGGAGATGTGTCCTGAAAAAGCAATAAAGGTAAAATAAAGACTTAAATGACTCCGGACAGTTCCCTGATAAAATCAGGAGTTGTGCCGCAGCAGCCGCCCACGATGGAGGCGCCGTTGTCCATGAGCGCTCTCATGTGGCGGGCGAAGTCGGAAGGAGTCATATTGTAGACTGCGTTTCCAAAGTCGTCGATCATCGGCATACCGGCGTTGGGTTTGACGACAACCGGGACGGAAACCGTCTCCCGGATGGCGCGAACGACAGATACCAGCTGGTCCGGGCCGACAGAGCAGTTGATGCCTACCGCGTCGGCGCCGGCGCTTTCAAACGCCGCCGCGGCCTCCGCCGCGTTTCCTCCGCTGAAGATACTTCCGTCCGCTTCCACAGTGACGGTGCACAGGATGGGAAGGCTGCATACGGAGTTCGCCGCGTCGATGGCGGCAAGGGTTTCCTCAATGCTGATCATGGTCTCCGCCGCGATCAGATCCACGCCTGCGTCCGCGAGAATACGGATCTGTTCCCGGTACATATCGAAGGCTTCCTCATAGGTATAATCTCCATCGGAAGTAAGGAATTCTCCGGAGGTGGTGATATCGCCGGCAACAAGAGCGCGGCCTTCGGCGATTTCACGGGAGTAGGAGACGAGGGTCCGGTTGATCTCCCCGATCCGGTCTTCCAGATGATGCTTCGAAAGATTCATTCTGTTCCCGCCGAAAGTGGGAGCGTAGATGATATTGCTGCCCGCTTCTATATATGCTTTCTGCAGTTTCTGTATCACGTCTTTATGTTCGATCACCCACTGTTCCGTGCAGGTCCCCCGGGGCATCCCGGCGGCCATGAGATTGGAGCCGGTGGCGCCGTCCAGAAGGACAGGCTTCTGCGTGAGTTCTTTAAATTCCTGTTTTGTCAATGCGGCTTCCTCCTGTGATTTTCTTCTTAAATCTGTTTCGGTCTATTATATCACGCTCTTTTGGCGCTGGCTATCTTTTCTTTTGGAGACCGCTTTGGATCTGATAAAAATTTTTTATTTAAATACATGTAAAATCTATTGAAATCCCGCTGTTTTTATGATATACAGAAAGAACTGTACTAACAGAAAACAACGGGATTTTTGGGAGGGATGAAGATGAGCAGCAAGCTGATCGATTTTGTGCATGTTTCCAAGGCTTACGGAATGCAGACCGTTCTCGATGATCTGAATCTATACATAAGAGAAAATGAGTTTCTCACCCTTCTGGGACCGAGCGGCTGCGGAAAAACCACCACACTGCGTATTCTCGGCGGATTTGAAACGCCGGATACGGGAAAGGTGATCTTCGACGGGAAGGATATCACCAATCTCCCGCCGAATAAGAGGCAGCTGAATACCGTTTTCCAGAAATACGCCCTTTTTACCCATATGACTATCGCGGAGAATATTGCGTTCGGCCTGAAGATCAAGAACAAGAGCCGACAGTATATCCATGACAAGATCAAGTACGCGCTGAAGCTGGTGAACCTGGACGGATATGAAAACCGTATGCCGGATTCTTTAAGCGGAGGGCAGCAGCAGAGGATCGCTATCGCGAGGGCGATCGTCAATGAACCCAAGGTCCTGCTTCTGGATGAGCCTCTGGGCGCTCTTGACCTGAAACTCCGCCAGGACATGCAGTACGAGCTGATACGGCTGAAGAACGAGCTGGGTATTACTTTTATCTACGTGACCCACGACCAGGAGGAAGCCCTTACCATGTCGGATACGATCGTGGTAATGAATCAGGGCTACATCCAGCAGATCGGAACTCCCGAGAAGATATATAACGAGCCGGAGAACGCTTTTGTGGCGGACTTTATCGGCGAGAGCAATATCATATCCGCCACTATGGTGAAAGACCGCCTGGTGAAGATCCTGGGGGTTCCGTTCCCCTGCGTGGATGAAGGTTTCGGGCAGAACACCCCTGTGGACGTGGTGATCCGGCCGGAGGATATCGACCTGCTGAAACCGGGCGAGGGAAGCATAGACGGCGTTGTGACGCATCTGATCTTCAAGGGCGTTCATTATGAGATGGAGGTAATGGCCAATAATTACGAATGGCTGGTGCACAGTACGGATATGTTCCCGGTAGGCACGGAAGTCAGCATCCATGTGGATCCCTACGATATCCAGATCATGAAGAAACCGGAATCTGAAGATGAGGAGGCGGTAAACATTGAAGAATAAACGCCTTCTGGCCGGACCTTATCTGTTCTGGTCGGTTTCCTTTGTAGTGATCCCGCTCCTTGTGATCGTATATTATGCGTTTACCAATGACGAGGGAGGATTTACCTTTTCCAATCTTGCGCAGATCACTACCGCGGAAAATCTGAAAGCGCTTGGGCTGTCCATTCTGCTTTCGCTGGTAAGCACCGTGGTCTGTCTTTTGCTGGCGTACCCGCTGGCGATGATACTCAGCCAGAATAATGTCAGCCAGACCAGTTTTATCGTGCTGATCTTCATCCTGCCCATGTGGATGAATTTTCTCCTGCGCACCATGGCGTGGCAGACGCTTCTGGAAAAAAACGGCGTGATTAACAGTATCCTGGAATTCCTTCATCTGCCGGCGCTGGAGATCATCAATACCCCGGCGGCCATTATACTTGGCATGGTATATAATTTCCTGCCTTTTATGGTGCTGCCTATTTACAACGTTCTGGTAAAGATCGATCCCAACGTGCTGAACGCGGCAAGGGATCTGGGAGCGAATTCCGTCCAGACTTTTCTGAAGGTAACGCTTCCCTTAAGCATACCGGGTGTGATCAGCGGCATTACCATGGTGTTCGTGCCTGCGCTGACAACTTTCGTGATCTCCGATCTTCTGGGCGGAGGCAAGATTCTTCTGATCGGCAACGTGATCGAGCAGTCCTTCAAGCAGAACAGCAACTGGCATGTGGGAAGCGGCCTTTCCCTGGTGCTGATGGTGTTCATTATCGCCAGCATGGCCATGGTTGCGAAATATGATAAAGAGGATGGAGGTGCGGCGTTTTGATAAAAAAATCCATCCAGAAAGTTTATCTGGCGCTTATTTTCATTCTTCTGTATGCCCCTATCGTCACATTGATGGTCCTGTCCTTCAATGAGTCCAGGACCAGGGCGAAATGGGGAGGCTTTACCCTGAAGTGGTATCAGGAGCTGTTTAAAAACGAGCAGATCATGAGCGCTTTTTATACAACCCTTGTGATCGCTTTCCTGGCAGCCGCTGCGGCGACGGTGATCGGAACGGCGGCGTCCATCGCGATCCAGGGAATGAAGCAGCGCTGGCGGACCATGTATATGGGCCTTACCAATATCCCCATGATGAACGCGGAGATCGTGATGGGTGTCTCCCTGATGCTTCTTTTTATCGCTCTCCGGATGACGCTGGGATTCGGCACGATACTTATCGCCCATATTACGTTCAATATTCCCTATGTGATACTCAGCGTTTCTCCGAAGCTGCGCCAGACAAGCCGCCATACATATGAGGCTGCGCTGGATCTGGGAGCGTCTCCTCTGAAAGCGTTTTTCAAGGTGGTTTTCCCGGATATCGTGCCGGGCGTGCTTTCCGGATTCATGCTGGCGTTCACCATGTCCCTGGATGATTTTGTGATCACTCATTTTACCAAGGGACCGGGGATCGACACTCTTTCCACGAAAATCTACACAGAAGTGAGGAAGGGGATCAAACCGGAGATCTACGCTCTGTCCACGATCCTTTTCGTATCTGTCCTCGTTCTTCTGATCCTGGTGAATTATTCGCCTGACGGGAAAGAGGAAGAGGGCGCGAAGAAAAAAGTCAGGAAGCCTTCCAGAGCGAAGGTGATCTTCCTGCGCCGGATCGTTCCTGCCGCGATCTGTATTCTTTTTGTGTTCGGGGGGATCTATTATGCGGGCGAGAACCAGATGATGAATTCCGAGAAGGTCGTTGTGTACAACTGGGGCGAATATATCGATCCGGAAGTGCTGACCATGTTCGAGGAGGAGACGGGGATCGACGTGGTCTATGAGGAGTTTGAGACCAACGAGATCCTGTATCCCAAGATCAGCTCCGGAGCGATCGCCTACGACGCCGTCTGTCCAAGCGATTATATGATCCAGCGTATGATGGAGAATGATCTGCTTGCGGAGATTGATTTTGACAATATTCCCAATATCAAATACATCGGCAGCCAGTATATGGAACAGTCCAGGCAGTTTGATCCGGAAAATAAATACTCTGTTCCCTACTGCTGGGGCACCGTTGGAATCCTCTACAACAAGACTATGGTGGATGAACCGGTGGACAGCTGGGGCATCCTCTGGGATGAGAAGTACAGAGACAATATTCTGATGCAGGATTCTGTCCGGGACGCTTTCGGGGTGGCTCTCAGGTATCTGGGATATTCCCTTAATTCCACAGACCTGGATGAACTTACAGAGGCGAGGGATCTGCTGATCGAGCAGAAACCGCTGGTGCAGGCTTACGTCATCGATCAGGTCAGGGACAAGATGATCGGAAACGAAGCCGCCATCGGCGTGATCTATTCCGGAGAGGCGATCTATACCCAGAAGGAAAATCCTGATCTGGAATATGTGGTTCCGAAAGAGGGCTCGAACATCTGGATCGATTCCTGGGTGATCCCGAAAAACGCGGAGAACAAGGAAAACGCCGAAAAGTTTATCAATTTTCTCTGCCGTCCGGATATCGCGCTTATGAACTTTGAGTATATCACTTATTCCACGCCCAATACGGAGGCGAGAGAGATGATCGAGGACGAGGCTATCCGGAACAGTACGATCGCCTTTCCGGATCTGGAAGAGCTTCCGGAGCTGGAGACATTCCAGTATCTGGGACAGAAGGCGGATGAGACGTATGGGGAGTTGTGGAATCAGGTGAAGTCGTCGTAGAAGGGGATTTCGTGTTTGACATTTATGGCGCTTCTGCAATAATATATTTAACAAGACAGCCGACGGGCAGGTGATGGCTGCCCGATCCGGTGAATTAACAGTTTACAAAGTAAGCCGTCCTATCCTACCAAGATTCAGGGCGGCTTACTTATTTTTCAGATTCAGTATGCGCGCCCTTCCGGCTGCCCGGATAAATACACTATTTGCATTACAGGATATCACAGTGCGGGAATTCTTTTTGTCGAAAGAGCGCGAATCCGAAATTTTTTTATGTGGTTCCGGATTATTTCAGGCAGTGCTTTTCGATGTATCCCAGTATCCCGTACAGCGCCATGGCTATTACGCACAGGATCAGGATGGACATAAGGACGGTGGTAAGTTTAAAGGTCTGGCTGGAGTAGATGATTAGATACCCCAGTCCTTTCCGGGCTCCGATGAATTCGCCGATGATGACGCCCACAAGGCACAGGCCAATGTTGACTTTCATAACGCTGAGGATCAGCGGAACAGAAGATGGAAGGACGATTTTCGTCAGTTCATCTTTTTTTGTACCGCCAAGCGTGGCGATCAGCTTGCATTTTTCCGGATCTGTCTCATGAAAACCGGTGTACAGATTGATGATGGTTCCGAAAATCGCCACGGACATACCTGCGACCACGATCGTCCGCATATTGGCGCCCAGCCAGACGATCAGCAAAGGCGCGAGAGCGGATTTTGGGAGACTGTTCAGGACGACAAGGTAAGGTTCCAGAATCCGCGAAAGTTTCGGACAGGCCCACAAAAGAACCGCCGTACCGGTTCCCAGGATCACCACAAAAAAGAAACTCAGCAAGGTTTCTCCCAGTGTGATGCCGATATGAGAGAAAAGTTCCTGGCTGCGGCACATTTCTGTGAAATTCCGTACGATGGCAGTGGGACTGCTGAAAATAAAAGAATCGATCCAGCCTTTTCCGGCGGAGATTTCCCATAGAAAGAGAAAGCCCAGGAAGATAAGGATCCTGGACAGACTGATCATATATTTTTCCCTTTTCTTTGCGGCTAGATATTGTTTCTGCGCGGCAGAGGGTTCATGCATGGCTGTTCAGCTCCTTCCATATCAGGTTGAAATAAGATTTAAAGTTCGGCGCGTTCCGTGAGGACAGAGGAGTTCTGTCTTCGATATCCAGTTTTATGGAAATAATGCCGGCTACGGAGGCCGGCCTTTTTGTAAGGATAACGACCCTGTCCGCCATACTGATGGCTTCGGATATATCGTGAGTGACCAGTATGGCGGGTTTTCCTTCTTTCTGGAGTATGGTGCCGATATCGTCGCTGACGTTCAGCCGTGTCTGGTAGTCCAGGGCAGAAAAGGGCTCATCCAGAAGAAGAAGCTCCGGTTTCAGCGCGAGAGTGCGGATCAGCGCGGCTCTCTGGCGCATGCCGCCGGACAGTTGGGAGGGCCTGGCGTTCCGGAATTTGTCCAGTCCGTAAGTACGAAGCATGGAATCGATATCCGCCAGTTTATCCTCCGTGATCTCGCTGCGGATTTCCAGTCCCAGAAGGATATTTTTGTAGATGGTGCGCCATTCCAGAAGATGATCCTTCTGCAGCATATATCCTATACGGGAATCTCCCCGTGTTACCGGAGTCCCGTTCATGGTCACGGACCCTTCTTCCGGCGGCAGCAGACCGCAGATCACATTCAGAAGAGTGGACTTGCCGCAGCCGGACGGTCCCACAACAGCAAGAAATTCACCGGGCATCAGGTCGAAAGATATATGCGAAAGGGCGGCAGTCTCCCCGGAAGGCGTATGATAAGAAAGAGAAAGATCTCTCACTTCCAGCAGTGGATTCATAAAAAACCTCCATATTTTGTATATGTTTATCATATGCACCCCCAAAAAGATATGTTATGATGATAGCATCGATGCTACCAGGTTTCCTAAGTCATGCATCTATTGTGCTTGCACAAAAGAGAATGCATGACCTTGGAGGCGCCAGAACATGAGAAAGCAGCCCAAAAGGGCCGGGAAAGGAAATACATTGAACAACAGGAACTATCAGAGAGAACTGGACAACCTTATTGAAAATATTAAAAAAGAACAGAAAACGCCCACACTGTTTCTTCATAGCTGCTGCGCGCCCTGCAGCAGCTATGTGCTGGAATATCTCTCAGAATACTTTGAGATCACGGTGTTTTTTTATAACCCGAACATATCTTTCCGGGAAGAGTATGTGAAGCGGGCCGGGGAGCTGCGCCGGATGACAGAAGAGATGAATTTCCGCCATCCCGTCCACGTAGTGGAAGGCCCATACGAGCCGGAGAAGTTTTTCCACATGGCAAAGGGGCTGGAGGACGTTCCGGAAGGCGGGGAGCGGTGCTTCCGCTGTTACAGGATGAGAATGGAGGAAGCGGCGAAACTTGCCAGTGAAGGGAATTTTGACTATTTTACCACCACTCTTTCCATCAGCCCGCTGAAGAACGCGCCGAAGATAAATGAGATCGGAGAGGAACTGGGAGAGATATACGGGGTCTCCCATCTTCCTTCGGATTTCAAGAAAAAGAACGGATATAAGCGCTCCATTGAGCTCTCCTGCGAGTACGGACTTTACCGGCAGAATTACTGCGGATGTGTTTTTTCGAAGAAAGAGCAGGAAAAACAGAGGAATTCCGGTAAGACGCTTTGATTTTTGGTGAAAATATGGTAAACTGATGCAGTGAAAAAACAATATACAGAAATGAGGAAAATATATGGCTCAGTTATGGGGAGGACGATTTACAAAGGAAACAGATAAGCTTGTCTATAATTTCAACGCGTCGATTTCCTTTGATCAGAAATTTTATAAACAGGATATCATGGGCAGCCGCGCCCATGTGAAGATGCTGGCGAAACAGGGCATTCTCACGGAAGAGGAGAGAGACCAGATCCTTGAAGGCCTTGACGGGATCCTTAAGGATGTGGAGAACGGAACTCTGGAGATCACTTCAGAGTACGAAGATATCCACAGCTTCGTGGAGGCGAACCTGATCGACAGGATCGGAGATCCCGGGAAGAAACTTCATACAGGACGAAGCCGCAACGACCAGGTGGCTCTGGACATGAAGCTGTATGTGAGGGATGAGATTGACGAGATCGACGGGGAGCTGAAAGAGCTTCTTACAGAACTGCTTTCCCTGATGTCCGACAATGTGGAAACCTATATGCCGGGATTTACACATCTGCAGAAAGCCCAGCCGGTTACGCTCGCCCATCATGTGGGAGCATATTTTGAGATGTTCCGCAGAGACAGAGAGCGCATGGCGGACATCCGCAGAAGGATGAACCTCTGCCCCCTGGGCGCCGGAGCTCTGGCGGGAACCACTTATCCGCTGGACAGAGAATACACCGCCCGGCTTCTCGGTTTCGATGGCCCTACCAGAAACAGTATGGATTCCGTATCGGACAGAGATTATGTGATCGAGCTTCTTTCGGCGCTTTCCACAGTGATGATGCATCTCAGCCGTTTTTCCGAGGAGATCATCCTCTGGAATTCCAATGAGTACCGTTTCGTGGAGATCGACGACGCCTACAGCACGGGAAGCAGCATTATGCCCCAGAAGAAGAATCCCGATATCGCGGAGCTTCTCAGAGGAAAGACGGGCCGCGTTTACGGCGCCCTGATCTCCATCCTCACCACCATGAAAGGTATCCCCCTGGCCTACAATAAAGATATGCAGGAGGATAAGGAGCTTACCTTTGACGCCATCGACACAGTGAAAGGCTGTCTGAGGCTTTTTACCGGAATGATCTCCACTATGGAGTTCCGCAGGGACGTTATGGAGGCAAGCGCGAAAAACGGCTTTACCAACGCCACGGACGCGGCAGATTATCTGGTGAACCACGGCGTTCCTTTCCGTGACGCTCACGGGATCGTGGGACGGCTGGTGCTTCTGTGCATCGACAGAGGCATTTCTCTGGACGAGCTTCCGCTGGAAGAATATCAGAAGATCAGCCCGGTATTTGAAGAAGACATCTACGATGCGGTAAGTATGAAAACATGCGTGGAAAAACGCGAGACATACGGAGCGCCCGGGCCGGAAGTTATGAAAAAGGTGATCGCCGTAAACAGAGAATACCTTGAAAAAAACTAATTCCTGTGAAGAAAAAACATAAAAAAATACTTGCATTTTCGGAAAAAGTGTTATAGTATTTACTGGAAAAACAAATGTATGCTAGACAAAGACATGAAGCGAGGAGAAGTATTATGAGCGAAAAACTGAAAGTTGGTATTTTAGGAGCTACCGGAATGGTAGGACAGAGATTTATCTCTCTTCTGGAGAATCATCCCTGGTTTGAGGTTGTGACTCTGGCAGCAAGCGCAAGAAGCGCAGGAAAAACATACGAAGAGGCGGTAGGCGGAAGATGGAAAATGGATACCCCCATGCCGGAATCCGTTAAGAATATTGTTGTAATGAACGTGAATGAAGTAGAGAAGGTTGCTTCTACAGTAGATTTCGTTTTTTCCGCGGTAGACATGTCCAAGGAAGAGATCAGAGCCATTGAGGACGCCTATGCGAAGACAGAGACTCCTGTTGTTTCCAACAACAGCGCTCACCGCTGGACGCCGGACGTTCCCATGGTAGTGCCGGAAATCAATCCGGAGCATTTTGAAGTGATCGAACATCAGAAGAAACGTCTGGGAACCACCAGAGGATTTATCGCGGTAAAACCCAACTGCTCTATCCAGAGTTATGCCCCGGTCCTTACCGCATGGAAGGAATTCGAGCCCTATGAGGTGGTTGCCACTACTTATCAGGCGATCTCAGGCGCGGGCAAGACCTTTAAGGACTGGCCGGAGATGGAGCACAATATTATCCCCTACATCGGAGGAGAGGAAGAGAAGAGCGAAAAAGAGCCGCTGAGACTCTGGGGAAAGATCGTTGACGGAGAGATCGTTCCCGCAACGGAACCGGTGATCACCTGCCAGTGCGTGCGTGTTCCGGTCCTCAATGGACATACGGCTGCTGTATTTGTAAAATTCCGTAAGAAACCGACAAAAGAGCAGCTTATCGAAGCACTGAAGAATTTCAGGGGAATCCCCCAGGAGCTTGAGCTTCCCAACGCGCCGAAGCAGTTCATCCAGTACCTTGAAGAGGACAACCGTCCTCAGGTTACCGAAGATGTAGATTACGAACACGGCATGGGCGTTTCCGTGGGACGTCTCCGTGAAGACACTGTATACGATTATAAATTTATCGGACTTTCCCACAACACAGTAAGAGGAGCGGCAGGCGGAGCGATCCTTTGTGCGGAAACTTTAAAGGCAAAGGGATACATCACAAAGAAATAAAAACGCCATAAAACAGAATACCCCCATAAGTTCATGATAAAGCAGACTTCCGGATACCTGAGAGCGCAGGAGTATCCGGAAGTTTTTTATTTCGGTCAGGAAATACTTCTCTGTTCTTATCCCCGCAGGAGAAAGCATTGAAGACAGAAAAAATAGCTGATATAATGAAAATATTGAAATTACCGGATCTGAAATACAGACTGCAGAAATATGACAGAAGGATGAGTGAGAAAAATGGAAAACAGAAAAACAGATGACAGAAAAAAAGATCTCTATTCCCTCCTTCTTTTAGCCGGAGGAAAGAGCAGCCGCATGGGAAGAGATAAGGCGGAGCTTCTTCTGGGAGAAAAAAGCTTTCTGGAATGTATTCTGGAAAAGGCGGAGATGCTGGGGATCAGGAAAAAATACCTTTCCGGTCATGGCTGGGAGGGAAAAGGCGTCCGGACAGTTCCTGACAGATACCGGGAAAGGGGACCGCTGGGCGGAATGCACGCCTGTTTTTCTGTTATGGATACGCCTTATGCCCTTGTGCTTCCGGTAGATATACCGCAGATTTCCATGTCTGTGCTGCAGATACTTCTGGATGCTCACGGCAGGCTGCTGAATAAAAATCATCAGGAATACGTCCGTCCGTTACTGCTTTCTCACGGAGAACGGACGGAACCGCTGATCGGAATTTACCCTGCAATGCTGGGAAGGAAGATCGGTGCTATTATAGAAAAAAAGCCCGCTCCAGTATTCCGTCTCCTTGATGAAACAGGATACGATATCTGCCGGGTTTCCGCCCGGGAATGGGAACTTGGGAATATCAACACTCCAAAAGATTATGAGATGCTGCTAGAGCAGCGGAAAAGAGGAATAGAAAAATGATGGAAGGAATTTTGCTGGAGGAAGCTCTGAAACTGATCCTGGACAGAGTGCATATCATAACGGATACCGTAAATACAGAAGTCAGCGAGGCAGGAGGCTGCATCCTTGCCGAAGACGTATATTCGCCTTTGGATAATCCGCCTTTTCCCCGTTCCCCTGTAGACGGCTATGCGGTAAGAGCCGGAGATATAAAAGAGGCGGATCAGGAACATCCGGCGGAGCTTAAGGTGGCGGGATGTATCTATGCCGGAGACAATGGGCAGTCCTGTTCCCTGAAACCGGGAGAGGCATACCGCATTATGACAGGAGCGCCCTTTCCGGCAGGAGCGGATACGGCTGTAAAACAGGAGGATACGGACTTCGGGGAAGACAGGGTAAAAATTTATAAAAGCCAGAAATCCTATGATAATTACTGCTTCCAGGGGGAGGATTACAAAAAAGGCCGCCTGCTTTTAAAAAAAGGAACCCGCCTGACGTTTGCGGAGCAGGGAATCCTTTCCGGCATCGGCTACACAGAAATCCCGGTGTTCCGAAAACCGGCGGTCAGAGTCTTTACCACTGGAGACGAATTGTGTCCTCCGGGGCGTCCTTTGAAGCCGGGGAAAATTTACGATTCCAACGGAATGATGGTATCCTCCCGGCTGAGGGAACTGGGAATCCTGCCGAAATCTGTCCTTCACCAGCCGGACAGTGAAGAGGAACTTGCCGAAGCTCTTCAAGAAGCCGCAAAGGATGCAGACGTGATCCTTACTACAGGAGGAGTTTCTGTGGGAAAAAAGGATATCCTCCACGGCGCGCTGAAAAAGCTGGGAGCGGAGAAGGTGTTCTGGAGGATCAGGCTCCAGCCCGGCATGCCTACGATTCTTTCTGTATATCAGGATACCTGCATCCTTTCCCTGTCAGGGAATCCCTTTGGAGCCATGGCAAACCTGGAGCTTCTGTTCCGCCCTATGCTGGCGAAAATGACGGGAGATGAAACCTGTCTGATGGAAAAAAGGCAGGGGATAATGGAAGGGGATTTTCAGAAAAAAAGCCGGGTGCGGCGTTTTGTCAGGGCGGTTTATAAAGACGGAAGCGTATCCTTTCCCCAGGGGATCTACTCCTCGGGGGCCATCGGTACCCTCAGGGGCTGCAACTGTCTTCTGGATATTCCCGCCGGAACAGAAGGAATCAAAGGGGGAGAGAAGGTGACGGTGTGGATGCTATAAGACCGTATATTGCCGCAGTCAGCGGCGTGAAAAACTCCGGCAAGACGACTTTTCTGGAAAAGCTGATCCCGGAACTGAAAAAAAGAGGATACCGTACGGCGGTGCTCAAACATGACGGACATGAATTTCAGGCGGATACAGAAGGAACAGATACTTTCCGGCTCCGGCAGGCGGGAGCTTTCGGAACCTGTATTTTTTCCGGAAGCAGATGGATGGCGGTGAAGGAACAGCCGGACAGCAGTCCGGAAGAGCTTGCAAAGCTTTTTCCGGAGGCGGACGTGATACTTGCCGAAGGTCTGAAAGGTTCCGGGTATCCCAAATTTGAGATCGTCCGCGGAGAAATTTCAAAGGAAAGTGTCTGCGATCCTGCCACGCTTCTTGCTCTGGTGACGGACACCGGGATAAAAATTGCCGGAATTCCGTCCGTAGGGCTGGAAGATATCGGAAAATGCGCCAATATTCTTCAGAAGAGGATAGAAAAATATAAAAAACAGAAAAAAATATAAGAAACTACTGCTTTTTCCTTGCTGAGAAAAAGCATCAATGTTAAAATAAAAACGAACAGAAAAATGTAGTGGGAGGAGGAACATTCATGGCTTTAAAACAGGTTCAGACAACCTGTCCGTACTGCGGCGCGGGCTGTCAGATAATGTTTACGGTCGATTCCGACGCGAATAAGATCGTAGAAGCAGTGCCTGCCAAGGGCAGGACAAATGACGGAACCCTCTGCCTGAAAGGTCATTACGGCTGGGATTATCTTAACGATCCCCAGATACTTACCAAGCGTCTGCGTAAGCCGATGATCCGAAAAGGGGGAAAGAAAGCGCCTCTTCAGGAGGTATCCTGGCAGGAGGCCATTTCTTATGTGGCAAAACGTCTTGGAGAGATCAAGGAGAAATACGGCCCGGATTCCATTATGGGAACAGGATCCGCCAGAGGCGCGGGCAACGAGGCCAATTACCTGATGCAGAAATTTATGCGCGCGTGCATCGGCACCAACAATGTCGATCACTGCGCCCGAATATGACATGCGCCTTCGGTAGCGGGTCTACTGTATTCTTTAGGTTCAGGCGCAATGTCCATGGGCATCCCGGAGATCGAGGATGCAGGCTGTTTACTTTGCTTCGGCTATAACGGAGCGGATTCCCATCCTATTGTTGCGAGACGTATTGTCCGCGGACGGCAGAAGGGAATGAAGATTATCTGTGCGGATCCCCGTGTGACGGAGACCGCCCGTATCTCAGACATTCATCTCCAGCTCAAGGGCGGTTCCAACCTTGCTCTGGTAAACGCTATGGCGAACGTGATTTGGAAGGAAGGTCTGGCGGATACGAAATTTATTGAGGAACACACAAAAGGTTTTGAAGAATTCCTGAAAGTGATCGAGAAATATACTCCCGAATATGCGGAGCCTATCACTCACATTCCGGCAGAAACGATCCGTAAGGCCGCGAGAATGTACGCCACAACCAAGCCGGCCATGATTCTTTACGGCATGGGCGTCTGTCAGTTTACCCAGGCGGTAGACGTAGTGAAGGGACTGGCAAACCTGGCTCTTATGACAGGCAATTTCGGAGGCCCGGCAATGGGTATCGGCCCTGTCCGCGGACAGAATAACGTTCAGGGCGCCTGCGATATGGGAGCTCTGCCGAATTCCTATCCCGGATATCAGAATGTGACGGATCCGGAAGCAAGGGCAAAATTTGAAAAAGCCTGGGGCGTATCCCTTCCAAGTGAGATCGGATGTCCCATTACTCATGTGCCCCACAGGATCCTTCATGAGAAAGACGAGAAGAAACGTATCCATGCGTACTACATATTCGGCGAGGATCCGGCCCAGTCGGATCCGGATCTTGCGGAAGTCAGAGAAGCTCTGGACAAGTGCGACTTTGTGGTAATGCAGGATATCTATATGAACAAGACAGGTCTTTATGCGGACGTGATCCTTCCGGCTGCGGCCTGGGGAGAAAACGAAGGTATCTATACCTGCGCGGACAGAGGCTTCCAGAGAGTGAGAAAGCTTATTGAGCCGGAGGGCGATGTAAAGCCTGACTGGCAGATTATCGCGGAGATTTCCACAGCTATGGGATATCCTATGAGCTATAAAAACACAGAGGAAATCTGGAACGAAATGATCGATCTTTGTCCAAGCTTTAAGGGAGCTACCTATGAAAAGATCGAAAAATACGGCTGTGTACAGTGGCCCTGCCGCGATAAGTCCATGGAAGACAAGGGTACGCCTTATCTTCACAAAGACGGCATTTTCGGAACAAAGGATCATAAGGCTCTATTCTATGGAACAGACTGGCACCCGCCTGTGGAGCTGGAAAACGACCAGTATCCGATGACGCTTTCCACTGTCAGGGAAGTAGGGCATTATTCTGTCCGTACTATGACAGGCAACTGCCGCACCCTGCGCAATCTGGAGGACGAACCGGGATGGGTGCAGATGAACACAGGAGATTGTGAGCGTATGGGCCTGAAAAAGGGAGAGCTTGTAAAAATCCTTTCCAAGAGAGGATACTGTATTACAAGATGCCTGCCTACAGACCGTGTGGAGCCGGGTGCGACCTATATGACTTATCAGTGGTGGGTCGGAGCATGCAACGAGCTGACAACGGCCAAGCTTGATCCTATCAGCAATACGCCGGAGTACAAATACTGCGCCTGCCGCGTAGAAAAGATCGAAGACCAGGAGTGGGCAGAGCGCCATGTAATGGAGCTTTATGACGATATCCGCGCCCAGATGGGAATTGATACGGGAAAGGGGGCTAAAGCATGAATTACTTTGTGAAAGGAAACCCTGACCTCTGTATCGGATGCCGCACCTGTATGATCGGATGCGTGGTCGCCCATGAGGGAAAGCATATTTTTGAAGTGGATCCGGATTCTTATGACTTCAATCCAAGGCTTCATGTGGTGAGGACTGTGCGCCTCAGCGTTCCGGTACAGTGCAAGCACTGTGAAAATCCGGCCTGTATGGCCGTCTGTCCGGTGGGAGCTATTTCCCAGAAGGATCACTGTGTGATCATAGACCAGGACAAATGTATGGGCTGTAAATCCTGTATGGATGCCTGTCCTTTCGGCGCCATCAATATGACGGAAAGAAAAGGCCATATCCAGGCGGACGGAACTTTGAAAAAAACCGCCAATAAATGCGACCTGTGCTACGGGCTGCCAGGCGGTCCGGCCTGTGTGAGAGTCTGCCCAACAGAGGCCCTCGCTCTTATCACGGAGGAGGATCTTGAAACCGCTATGGAACGCAAGCGGGCGGAAACAGCCAGAAATACATTTAAAGAGAATCATCCACAGGAATAGGAGGACAGGATCATGAAAAAGGAATTAGGTTGCTTCGTAGTGGGTGACAGTACAAAATGTACAGGCTGCAGAGCATGTGAACTGGCCTGCTTTACCGTTCATAACCGTGAGAGCAATCACGTAGGAAAAACCGTGGGAACTGTGACGGTTCCTGTTGCGCCCAGATTATTTCTGACGAAATTTGAAGAGGGCTGTATGCCGATCCAGTGCAAGCACTGCGAGGATGCGCCCTGTCTGAACGCCTGTACAAAGGGGGCGATCAGCCGCATCGACCATCAGGTGATCGTGGACGCGGAGAAATGCATCGGCTGCAAAGACTGTATGCAGGCATGTCCGTTCGGCGCCATCGCACTGCTTCCCTACGCAAAGGGCGGAAAGCTTGTGGCTCAGCCTATGGGAGAGGAAACGAAGGTTTTCGCCTCCAAGTGCGATCTCTGCGCCGGGATCGAAGGCGGTCCGGCCTGCGTCCGCGTCTGTCCGCACCAGGCCCTTCGCCTGGTGGACCCGGAAGCGGAACGGGAAGAAAAGAACATTAAGGCGGCAGAAGCTCTGCTCCTGACGAAAAACTGGAGATAAGGGAGGACAGAATTCATGATAGTAGAAATAGATAAGAATCTTTGTACCGGCTGCCGTGAGTGTGCAGAGGTCTGTCCTGCCTATGCCATAGTAGGAGAGCAGGGGCAGCCTCAGACTATTGATGAGAGCCGCTGCGTCAGATGCGGCCAGTGCGTGCAGAAATGCAAATCCTATGTGTCTGTACTGACCCATGGCAAAGACGCTTATGAAAGAGTAAAAAAAGAAAGACATATTCCGGACTGCGTAAAGGAGCCGTTGTTCGCCGCCCATGCAGTCTGCAATGTAGATAAAGTAAAGGCAGCCCTTGCGGATAAAGAGAAGTTTACCATCGTCCAGTGCGCGCCTGCAGTCCGGGTAGCCATTGCGGAGGAATTCGGCGAAGCACTTGGTTCTCTTACTCCTGGAAAACTTTCCGCCGCCCTTCATGCGCTGGGCTTCGACAGAGTGTATGATACCAACTTCCCGGCAGATGTGACGATCATGGAGGAAGGCACGGAGCTGGTAAAACGGATCACAGAAGGCGGCGTTCTTCCCATGTTTACCTCCTGCTGCCCCGCGTGGGTGAAGTTCCTGGAAAATAATTATCCGGAGCTGAAGGATCACCTTTCTTCCGCGAAGAGCCCCCAGCAGATCGGAGGAGCTATTTTTAAGACATATGGGGCTCAGCTTGAGGGAAAAACAGGAGCCGACATTTACAGTGTTTCCGTGATGCCCTGTACCTGCAAGGAGTTTGAGTGCAGCCGCCCAGAAATGAAAGACAGCGGTTATCAGGATGTGGATGTGGCGATTACCACCAGAGATCTGGCATGGATGATCCGTGATATGGGAATTGACTGGAACAGTCTGGAAGAGATGGAGTTCGACCAGCCTCTTGGTCTTTATACCGGTGCCGGAACGATCTTCGGTGTTACGGGAGGCGTCATGGAGGCGGCGATCCGTACCGGATACGAGCTGGTAACAGGACAGCCGATTCCTGATGTGGAGGTAACGGCAGTGCGCGGAACAGAAGGCTTCCGTACTTCTGTTCTGAAAGTGGGGGACCTGAATCTGAAGGTAGGCGTTGTCACCGGACTGAAAAATGTGATCCCCGTGCTTGAGGCTGTGAAGAATGGAACCCTGGATCTTCATTTTATCGAAGTGATGACATGTCCGGAAGGATGCGTCAGCGGCGGCGGCCAGCCCAAAATGCTGATGGATACCGACCAGGCGGAAGCGTACGCTGCCAGAAGAGAGGCTACCTTTGCTCATGACAGGGAGCTTCCATACAGGAAGTCCCACGAAAATCCGGCTATTAAGAAGATTTACGAGGAGTTCCTGGAAGAACCCAACAGTCATATTGCCCATCATTTACTTCATACGACCTACTGTATTAAATAAAAAAGGTGAATGAACAGAACCGAAAAAATTTAGAATGACGAACGATAAAACACCTGGAAAGAGATGCTGTGTCAGGAAAGCGGCGCAGCCTGACCTGTCTCCAGGTGTTTTTGTTCCGGAACTGACTGGAGGGTTTCAGGCTCTTCTTTACGTCTTACGGCGAGTGTGGTAGAATAAAGGGCAGACACAAGACAGAACGCAGGAGCTGACTGACGTTAAAAAGAGGGAAAGTTTTTGAAGAAAAAGACACTCCAGAGGTTAAGGTTATGAGATATGGAATCATCGGCACGGCGGGGCATGTGGATCATGGAAAGACCTGCCTGATCCAGGCATTGACAGGAATAGACACAGACCGTTTGAAAGAAGAAAAAAAAAGAGGCATTACCATTGAGCTTGGCTTTGCCTGGATGGATTTTCCGGATGGCGGCAGAGTAGGGATCGTGGATGTGCCCGGACATGAAAAATTTGTAAAAAACATGCTGGCGGGAGCAGGTGGCATGGATCTTGTAATGCTTGTAGTGGCGGCAGATGAGGGCGTGATGCCCCAAACGGTGGAACATCTGGATATCCTTTCTATTCTTGGAATCCGCCACGGCGTGATCGTTATCACCAAAACCGATCTGGCGGAGCCGGAGCTTGTGGCTCTTGTGGAAGAAGATATCAGGGAGCTTGTAAAGGATACATTTCTGGAAAATGCTCCCGTGGTTCCCGTATCCGTATACAAAAACCAGGGGCTGGATATTCTGAAGGAGACACTGTATGAAATGTACCGGAAGCTTCCTCCCCGGAAGGAGGGCCCGCATTTCCGGCTTCCCATAGACCGCGTATTTACCATGAAAGGCTTCGGGACTATTGTTACAGGTACGCTTTCCGAAGGTAAAATAAGGAAAGACCAGGAAGTTGTCCTTTATCCGGAAAACCGTCCTGTAAAGATCCGGAGCATTCAGGTACACGGACAGGCTGAGGAGACGGCTTTTGCCGGCCAGAGAGCGGCGGTAAATCTTCCGGATCGGACAAAGGACGAGGTTTTCCGGGGGGACGTGCTGGCCTCAAAAGGAAGTCTTTTCCCCACAAGGATGACGGATGTGCTTCTCACAATACTGCGTCATACGGACCGCACCGTAAAAAACGGGAGTAGGGTGCATATTTATCACGGAACCCGGGAGCTTTTAGGCAAAGCTGTCCTTCTGGACCGTGACGAGCTGAAGGCAGGAGAAAGCTGCTATGTGCAGCTCCGTCTGGAGGAGGAAACAGTCCTTCGTAAAGGCGACCGTTTCGTGATCCGTTTTTACTCTCCGGCGGAAACCATCGGAGGCGGCGTAGTGCTGGACGCCTGTCCCGGAAAACACCGGAGAAAAGACGAGGCAGTATTAGAAGCCTTCCGCGTTAAAGAAAAAGGAACGTTGGAGGAGCAACTGGAGATATCCGCTGTGGAACACTGGGGATGCTTCTGTACCCTGGAGGAGCTGGCTTTGAGAAGCTCGCTGAATCGTTCCAGTCTGAAAAATGCTGCCCTGAAGCTGAGAGAAAAGAAGCGGCTGGTAAAACTTAATGAGAATCTCTACATTCACAGGAGAGAATTTGAATATTACCGGAAAAAAACAGAACGATTCCTGGATGAATTTCATAAAGAATACCCTCTGAAAGAGGGGATGGGGATCGAGGAGGCGCGCAGCCGTCTGGGGATTACGGACAACAGAAGAGCGGACGAGATTTTTTCTGTGCTGAAGGAAGAGAATGTGATAAAAGAAGAAAACGGCTGCCTCAGCAAAAAACGTTTTCGGGTGGTCTTAAAAGAGGACGAGGACGCCATGGTGCAGGAGATTCTGAAACATTATCTGGAGTCGGGATTCGCACCTCTGGCTACAGAGCTTTATATAAAAGAACACCGCAGCCAGAAAAAATTTCAGGCAGTTTTTACCTCTCTTTTGAATAAAAAAGCGCTGATCCGTCTGGACGGACAGTACTGTGTACACAGAGAGTATTATGAAAAAGCAAGAAAAGCATTCGCAGAAATGGCGGCGGTCCGTTCTGAAGTGATTCTTGGCGAATACCGGGATTATCTAGGGTGCTCAAGAAAAGTGGCGGTGGCTCTTCTGGAGCATTTCGACAAAAACGGCTATACCAGAAAAACGGAGGGCGGAAGAGTTCTGAAAAATCCGTCTGTAGGAAGCGAAGGGAGGTGAGGGTATGGCTGAGGAAAAGATCCGTCTGACGCAGATGTCATCATCTGCCGGATGAGCGGCAAAAATAGGTCCTGGGACCCTTGCCCAAGTTTTGGGCAAGCTGCCGAAATTTCAGGATCCCATGCTTTTGGTGGGAACCGAAACGTCGGATGACGCTGCCGTTTACAAGATCAGCGAGGAACTGGCAGTTATCCAGACAGTAGATTTTTTTACTCCGGTGACGGACGATCCTTATCTATTCGGACAGATCGCGGCGGCCAATGCCTTAAGCGACGTATACGCCATGGGAGGAGAGCCGAAGCTGGCCTTGAACCTTGCAGCCTTTCCAAACTGCCTGGATACAGAGATTTTGGAAGAGATCCTTAGAGGAGGGGCGGACAAGGTAATGGAAGCGGGATCCGTTCTGGCCGGAGGCCATACCATCTCTGACAATGAACCGAAGTACGGCCTTTGTGTAACAGGTTTTGTACATCCGAAAAAAATGTGGAAAAACTGCGGCGCAGAGCCGGGAGATCTTCTGATCCTGACAAAGCCTCTGGGAAGCGGAATTCTTTCTACGGCCGAAAAAGGCGGAATCATCCGGGAAGAGGAGCGCCTGGAAGCGGCGAAGACTATGACGACGCTCAATAAATATGCCGCGGAGCTGGCAAAGGAGTTTCAGGTACACTGCTGTACAGATATCACCGGCTTCGGGCTGGCGGGACACGCCATGGAAATGGCAAAAGGGAGCAAAAAGACCTTTGTCGTTTATACAAAGAAACTTCCCGTACTTTCAGGAGCCCGGGAATATGCGGAAATGGGGCTGATACCTGCCGGGGCGTACAGGAACAGGGAGTTTCTGGAAAAAGATGTGGAAAGCCGGATTTCCGGATGGAGGGAGGATATTCTTTTTGATCCTCAGACATCGGGCGGACTGCTTCTGGCGGTGCCGCCGGAGGATGCTGCGGGACTGATGGGCAGGCTTTCCGGGCTGGAACTGCCCTGTGCTGTTGTGGGGGAGGTAAAGGAGAAAAAAGGGAAATTCCTTATATTTGTATAAAGAGTATCCCTTTATTGCCGCAGTAAATGCGGCAGGAGTGAGGAAATGGATAAGAATTTGATTTTGAGAAAACTACCCAGAGTGGACGACCTTCTGAAAGAAGAGGGCGTCCGGGAACTCTGTATGATATACGGAAAAAAAGAGGTTCTCCGGGCAGTGCGGGAGGAACTGGACTGCCTGCGTCAGAGGATACTGTCTGAACTCCGGTTAAATGATGACGTTGAGAAAACGGCGGAATATGACGATCTGAAAAATCTTATCCCGTCCGGGCTGATCCCCTCTGCGGCGAAGATCACGGAGCAGGCTGCTTTTCGGCTGGAGGAGGAATCACAGCTTTCTCTCAGGAGAGTATTTAACGCTACAGGAATCATACTTCATACAAACCTGGGGCGTGCGCCATTAGGTAAAAGGCAGATGGCGGCGGTGCTGGATGCGATGAACGGCTATTCCAATCTGGAATATAGCCTTTCAGAAGGAAAGCGGGGAAAACGGCAGGAACATTATGCAGAACTGATCGGCCGGGTTACGGGGGCGGAGGCTGCTGTTGCCGTAAATAACAATGCGGCGGCGGTGACGCTGATTTTAAGCGCCCTTGCCAGAGGAAAAGAAGTGATCGTTTCCCGCGGGGAACTGATTGAGATCGGAGGCCGTTTCCGGATTCCGGAAGTCATGGAACAAAGCGGCGCCGTCCTGAAAGAGACAGGCTGTACAAACCGTACCAGGATCAGAGATTATGAAAAGGCTGTTACAGAGAATACAGGAGCTCTTCTTAAAGTTCATACCAGCAATTATAAAATACTGGGATTTACGGAAGAGGTTTCAGTGGAGGAACTGACCGCTCTGGGAAAAAAATATCATATTCCGGTGATCGTGGATCTGGGAAGCGGCGTTTTGACAGATCTGGAAAAATTCGGCCTTTCCCACGAACCTACGGTGCAGGAGATACTTCAGGAAGGAGCGGATATTGTCTGCTTTTCCGGAGATAAGCTTCTGGGAGGACCACAGGCAGGAATAATCGCGGGGAAACAGTCATATATAAAAGAGATGGAGGAACATCCGCTTATGCGCGCCTTCCGTCTGGACAAGTGTACTATCGCCGCTCTGGCAGCTACTTTCCGGGAATATCTGAACGAGGACGAAGCCTGTGAAAACATTCCCGTATTAAAGATGCTGTCCAGAAGTACAGATGAATTATGGGCTCAGGCCCAGGAAACCGCCTGGGAAATCTCCTCACGGAACCAGGAAAATACGGTCACGGTTGAAAAAAGTATCTCCATGCTTGGGGGAGGTTCCATGCCCCTGGAAGAAATCCCAAGCTGCGCGGTAGTGATAGAGCCGAAAGGGGGAAACGCAGAAGAGTTCGCGCGCCGTCTGGCAGAACTTCCTGTACCGATCATTGCACATATAAAAAACAACAGGGTAATTCTTGACATGCGGACAATATCCGAAGAAGAGTTGAACGAATTTAAATCTTATCTGGCGGGTGTCTGTGAGAATCGAACTCACCCAGGGCGCTGTTAACGTCCAGCACAGGTTTTGAAGACCAGGGGGCACACCAGTTACCCATCGACACCCAAACGCTGTTATTATAACAGAGAGAAAAAATGTTTTCAATAGTTCCGGAAAAATTCTGCGCCGCATATCAGCTTGATCCGAGGATGGATCTGGAGAAAGTCAGGGATAAGTCTATGACAAAACAAACCGTACAGATTTTGAAGATAAAAAATGGAGAAATCCTTCCAGCAGAGGACGAGGTGGCTATGGAAAGGCATTTATCTGTGAAAATAAACGGGGAGAAAATGTTTTCTCTGAACTGTACGCCGGAGTTCCTGGAAGAACTGATCCTCGGGCGTCTGTACACCGAGGGTATGATGCGGGAGAAAAAACAGATAAAAAACATTAGGATTTTGCGGGACCAGGGGGAGATCCATGTTTCCCTGAGTAGTAAAATCACTTCTTTTTCCAGAGCCGGATGGGTATTCGCTTCTTCGGAACAAAAAGAGAGACGGGACAATGCTGTACCGGAAAATGAAAAATCGGACAAAATGAAGTGCGTCGGAGAAACGTCAGAAATGTCCCGGCTTTTCCGGATGGCGGATGAAATTTTTGAAGATCCCGGGGAGCTTTTCCGTGATACGGGCTGCGCTCACTGCTGCGCATTGTATCTTCATGGACAGATTGCCTGCCGGTTTGAGGACGTGGGCCGTCACAATGCACTGGATAAAGCAGTTGGCTGGGCTCTGAAAAAGGGTCTGCCCCTTGAAGAGATGACTGTATTTACAAGCGGAAGAATATCCGGAGATTATCTGACTAAGATCATCCGGGCAGGTATTTCCACTGTTGTTTCCAGAGCGGCCGTTACCGGAGAAGCGGTAAAGCTTGCCAAAAACCACGGGATCACCATGTATGGATTTGTGCGGAGAGGAAGCGGCAACTGCTATTCTTTTCGGGAAAAAGTCTGATAAAAAATTAACAAAAAATATTGTGCGCGAAACCAGAAAGTGTTATAATCTTAACAATCGTTGATTTATGTGCATCATTTCAGCAGCTACTGCACCGCGTCTGGTATAATTCCGGGAGGTGTTTGATTTTGAATTATGAAGATGTACAGAAAATCTCAAATGCGGCGGCAGGAAAGGCAGGCCTTTTGGCATCCAACGCCGGAAAATACTTTGTAAGAGCTGTGATGGCAGGTTTTTTCATTGGCGTTGCGATGATTTTTTCCAATGTGGTGGGAAATGTTTTCTCTTCCAATGATCTCCCTGCCTGGGGCAAGTTTTTGAGTGCCGTTGTTTTTTCTATTGCCGTACTTCTGATTTCGCTTGTGGGAGGAGAGCTTTTCACCGGAAACAATCTGGTGATGGCGTTTGGTGCGTTTGATAAGAAAGTAGGCTGGAAGGATGCAGGTAAGATCTGGATTGTCAGCTATATCGGAAACTTTGTCGGATGTGTGATCTTATCCCTGATCTTCGTCTGGGCGGGAGCCTCCGGTACTCAGGATTATTTTGCCGGGATCATGGAGACGAAGCTTTCCATTCCGGTAGGGCAGATGTTCTTCCGGGCAATTTTATGTAACTTCTTCGTCTGTCTCGGAGTACTCTGCGGCATTAAGCTGAAGAGCGAGGCAGCGAAATTTCTGATGATCGTCATGTGTATCTCCGGCTTTGTAATAAGCGGATTTGAGCACTGTATCGCAAATATGGCAATCTTTACAGTGGGATTTGCGATGGTGCCGGGACTTTCCGTAGGAGCAATGCTGAAGAGTATGCTTGTGGTCACCATTGGCAATATGGCAGGCGGCGCGCTGCTTCTTGCGTGGCCGCTGAGAAAGATGAGTGCAGATCAGTAAGATTATGACAAAAGCATTATACATAGCAGAAAAGCCCAGCGTGGCGCAGGAATTTGCAAAAGCATTAAAAATCAACGGTCAGAGGAAAGACGGATATGTGGAGTCGGAAGACAGTATAGTGACCTGGTGTGTAGGACACCTGGTCACTATGAGCTATCCGGAAAAATACGATGAAAAGTATAAAAGGTGGAGTTTCGATACCCTGCCTTTTTTGCCGCGCGAATTTAAATATGAAGTGATCCCCGGCGTACAGAAACAGTTTCAGATCGTGAAGGGGCTTCTGAACCGTCCCGATGTGGAGACAATTTACGTCTGTACAGACTCCGGACGGGAAGGAGAATATATCTACCGTCTTGTAGCCCAGATGGCCGGAGTTAAAAATAAAAAACAGAAAAGAGTGTGGATCGATTCCCAGACAGAGGAAGAGATTCTGAGAGGAATCCGGGAGGCAAAAGATCTGTCCGCATATGATAATCTTGCGGATTCCGCCTATCTCCGTGCGAAAGAGGATTATCTGATGGGAATTAATTTTTCCAGAGTCCTCACACTCAGATATGGGAACAGCGTGTCCAATTATCTCAGGTCGAAATACCAGGCCATATCTGTTGGCAGGGTGATGACCTGCGTTCTGGGAATGGTGGTGCGCCGCGAGCGGGAGATCCGCTCCTTCGTAAAGACGCCGTTCTACAGGGTGATCGGCAGGCTTTCCCTTGAAGGCGAAAATTTCGAGGGAGAATGGAGAGCGGCGGAAGGCAGCAGATATTTCCAGTCTCCCCGTCTGTATAAAGAGAACGGATTCAAAGAAAAAAAAGACGCGGAAGAGCTTATTCAGTTTCTGGAGGAAGAGAAGCCTCTTACCTGCCGCGTGGAGAAAGCGGAGCGCAAAAAAGAAAAGAAAAATCCACCTCTGCTTTTCAACCTTGCGGAGCTTCAGAACGTATGCTCAAAACTTTTTAAGATCAGTCCGGACGAGACCCTGCGCGTGGTCCAGGAGCTTTATGAGAAAAAACTCGTTACTTATCCCAGGACAGACGCCCGTGTCCTCTCCACCGCTGTGGCGAAGGAAATCTACAAAAATATTTCCGGACTGAAACGGTATCCTGTGACAGCCGCGGCCGCGGAAGAGATCCTTACGGCGGGTACATACAAAAATATAATCAAAACACGCTATGTAAACGACAAACAGATCACGGACCATTACGCCATCATTCCCACGGGACAGGGACTCAACAGCCTGAATTCCCTGCCTCTGACTTCCCAGAGAGTGTACGAGGTTATTGTTCGGAGATTCCTGTGTATTTTCTATCCTCCGGCTGTGTACCAGAAAGTAAGCCTTGTCACATCCGCCAGAGGAGAATCTTTTTTCTCGTCCTTTAAGGTGCTTCAGGAGGAAGGCTATCTGAAGATCGCTGCGGTTTCCTTTGCCTCCCGCAGAACACAGGAAGAAGATAAAACAGGAGACCAGGAGGAGAGCAGGGAGCTTTCCTGCAATACGTCCCTTCTGGAAGCGTTGCAGAAGCTGAAAAAGAATGATATACTTGCCATAGATTCCCTGGATATCAAAGAAGGGGAAACATCGCCGCCGAAACGGTACAATTCCGGTTCCATGATCCTTGCGATGGAGAACGCGGGACAGCTGATCGAGGACGAGGAGCTTCGTTCCCAGATCAGGGGAAGCGGGATCGGTACAAGCGCCACCCGCGCGGAGATCCTTAAGAAACTGTTTACGATCAAATATCTGTCTCTCAACAAAAAGACGCAGGTGATCACGCCCACCCTTCTGGGCGAAATGATCTTCGACGTGGTGAACTGCTCCATCCGCCAGCTCCTCAATCCGGAGCTTACGGCAAGCTGGGAAAAAGGCCTTACCTACGTTGCGCAGGGAAGCATAACCTCTCAGGAGTATATGGATAAACTGGAGCATTTTGTGAGAGTGCGTACCGACCAGGTGGAGAAAAGCAATTATCAGTATATGCTTCGGCAGTTTTTCGACGCCGCGGCGGAGAATTATAAAAAGAAGCCGGCGGCTGCCAGACGAGGAGGAAATGAAAAATGAAAGAATTCACCATTGAAAACATGCTTGATCTGAATGAAACGATCGCAAAAGAGCTTTTTGAGGGAAAGACTTATCCCTGGGAAGTCCTTCCGGAGATCGGAACTTTCATAAAAAAACTGGGAGAATCCCTTGACCCGGAGGAATACGAGCGCCGGGGAGAGGACGTATGGATCGCCAGAACCGCCAGTGTGGCGCCCACCGCATGCGTTAACGGACCTGCCATTATCGGAAAGAACGCCGAAGTCCGTCACTGCGCCTTTATCCGCGGGAACGCCATCGTAGGAGAGGGCTCCGTGGTGGGGAATTCCACAGAGCTTAAGAATGTGGTTCTTTTCAACAGCGTGCAGGTTCCTCATTACAATTATGTGGGAGACTCTGTTCTCGGTTATAAGTCCCATATGGGCGCGGGCTCTATCTGTTCCAATGTGAAATCCGATAAAAAACTGGTAGTGGTGAAGAACGGAGAAGAGAAGATTGAGACCGGTCTGAAGAAATTCGGCGCCATGCTGGGAGACCATGTGGAGGTGGGCTGCGGTTCTGTCCTGAATCCGGGAACAGTGATCGGAAGAAACACCAATATTTATCCCCTTTCACCGGTCCGAGGCTGCGTGCCTGCGGACAGCATCTATAAGAAAGCCGGAGATATCGTGAAGAAGAAATGATCCGGAGCGGCGGCGGGGAAGGATCCCCGGGCCTGAGATATGAGATAACAGAAATAAGCCGTGAAGACATGCAATCAGGAAAGCGTGTCATTCACGGTTTATTATTTCAGAACAGCAGCCTCCGCAGGATCACAAGGACTGTGATGTGCAGAGGATAGAATGCGTAAAAGAAGTATTTGGAGAATTTCCCCCGGATGAATCCTCTCTGTCCGTTGTACATGTTGATGGAAATAAAAGCAAAACATGCTTTCCATTCATAGGATAGCCAGCAGCTTCCCACGATCGCCTGGGAGGCTTTTTCGTTCCTGAGAAGATACATGATCAAAAGGAAAACATATCCCTTCCATCCGTAATCGGCGTTCAGTTTCACCGCGACATAGAGAAGGAGCAGCAGACACAGGATCTGTTTCCAGGGAACGCTGCGGAAGTATTCCAGGGCGCACATGCCCAGAAATCCCAGAAACAGGGTGAAAAAAACATTCTGCTTCACATAGGTCCAGGTATCTGTGAACATGAAATTCCACGGAATCTCCGAGATCAGGGCAAAGAGAAAAAGATTTCGCCCATATCTCACCCGGTTCCGCGTGTGGAGGAACCCTTCTGTGAGAAGGAAGCAGAAGATGGGAAACGCCGCCCTTCCGATATCCCGGCAGATACGGTAGGCGCTGTATCCTCTGCCGCCGATGTAAAAAAGAGGATCAAGAGCCGGCTGCCAGATACTTAAGAGAACCGCTGCGGTATGGTCGATGAGCATGATAACCATTGCCAGTACCTTCAGAGAACTGCCGCTGAGGATCTGGAAACGGGATGGGAAAAAAGATGGCGGTAAATAACCTGTCATGTCAGCCTCCTGTATAATTCTGAAAATTCTTTTTACAGTTTATCACATTTCTCCGGGGATTGCCAGAACTCTTTTACTGTGCTATAGTAAAGTAAAACAGCGATTGGAGGGAGAGCCTGTGGTACGCAAATGGAAGATCACTATTCCGGAGCTTTCCGGAACCGAAGAACGAAACGCATATGTATACCTTCCGGATTCCTACGAAGAAAATCCCAAGACCCGCTATCCGGTCCTGTATATATTCGACGGACATAATGTGTTTTTTGACGAGGACGCCACCTACGGAAAATGCTGGGGCATGAAAGAATACATGGACCGTACAGAGACGCAGATGATCATTGCCGCTGTGGAATGCAATCACAGCCCGGATCACGGAAGACTGAGGGAATACGCTCCTTTCAGTTTCCGGGACAGCCAGTGTGGAAGCATAACAGGAATGGGCCATGTCACTATGGAATGGCTGGTACATACCTTCAAACCTTTTATAGACCGGGAATACCGCACGCTTCCGGACCGGAAGAACACGTATATTGCCGGCAGCTCCATGGGCGGACTGATGAGCATTTACGCGGTGACGCAGTACAATCATATTTTCCGCGGAGCGGCGGCTCTGTCCCCCTCTGTGTGGACGGCTCCCGTGAAGCTGGAGCAGATGATCCGCAGAGTGAAGATCCGCCCGGACACGGTGGTATATATGGATTACGGCGCAAAAGAAATGGAACAGCGTCCGGATGTGCGGAAACATATCGAGATGACCGCGGCGGTGCTCCTTCAGAAAAAAGTCCTTCTCACCGGACGGATCATTCCCGGCGGCATGCACTGTGAGGCAAGCTGGGAGCGGCAGATCCCGTTTTTCATGAATACGCTGCTGTACGAACCGTAACTGTATGTTCCGCGGGCGGTATTTCCGCAAAGATAGGCAGACGGAATATTTTCTTCCCTGGCTTCTCTGCAATAAGCGACAAGAAAAGAGTTTATTTTTTTACAAATTTTGACTGGACGAATGAGGTTTTTTATGAGAAAATATTCTCAGGTTGTTAGGTGATTCTATAACAACATATAGTAAATCTACACTTGAAAGGAGTTTTACAATGATTTATTCACGCGAAGTAGAAGAAATGTGTCCAGTGGCACAGGGCGTTCATCATGGCGCTGCTCCAATCCCGGAAGAAGCGAAGTGGGTACAGGCTAAGGAAGTTAAGGATATTTCCGCTCTGACACACGGCGTAGGCTGGTGCGCGCCGCAGCAGGGCGCCTGCAAACTGACCCTGAACGTTAAAGAGGGTATCATCCAGGAAGCACTTGTTGAGACGATCGGATGTTCCGGTATGACTCATTCCGCAGCTATGGCTTCTGAGATCCTTCCGGGCCTTACTGTTATGGAAGCACTGAACACAGACCTTGTCTGTGATGCGATTAATACAGCTATGAGAGAACTGTTCCTGCAGATCGTTTACGGCCGTTCCCAGTCCGCATTCTCCGAGGACGGACTTCCGGTAGGCGCAGGCCTGGAAGACCTTGGTAAGGGTCTCCGCTCTCAGGTTGGTACCATGTACGGAACTCTGAAGAAAGGTCCCCGTTATCTGGAGATGGCAGAAGGCTATGTAACCGGTATCGCACTGGATGCGGACAATGAGATCATCGGATATCAGTTCGTAAGCCTTGGCAAAATGACTGATTTCATCAAAAAAGGCGATGACCCCAATACTGCATGGGAGAAGGCAAAAGGTCAGTACGGCCGTGTTGACGATGCAGTGAAGATCATCGATCCGAGAAAAGAATAATCGATTCAGTTATTATAAGATGATAAATCAGGAGGATAAGTAAATGGCTTTATTTGAATCATATGAGAGACGAATTGACAAGATCAATTCTGTTTTAAACAGCTACGGAATCGCTTCTCTGGAAGAGGCAGAGAAGATCACCAAAGATGCAGGCCTTAATGTTTACGATCAGATCAAAGGCATCCAGCCGATCTGCTTCGAGAACGCATGCTGGGCGTACATCACAGGCGCAGCCATCGCTATCAAGAAGGGCTGCAAGAGAGCAGCGGACGCAGCTGCAGCTATCGGTGAAGGTCTTCAGGCTTTCTGTATTCCGGGATCCGTTGCTGATACCCGTAAAGTAGGCCTTGGACACGGCAACCTGGGTAAGATGCTTCTGGAAGAAGAGACAGAGTGCTTCTGCTTCCTGGCAGGCCATGAGTCCTTTGCAGCGGCAGAGGGCGCTATTGGTATCGCTGAGAAGGCGAACAAGGTTCGTCAGAAACCGCTCCGCGTTATCCTGAACGGCCTTGGCAAAGACGCCGCACAGATCATTTCCCGTATCAACGGATTTACATATGTTGAGACAGAGTACGATCCCTACACCAACGAAGTAAAAGAAGTATTCCGCAAGGCATACTCCGGAGGACTCCGCGCGAAGGTTAACTGCTACGGCGCGAACAGCGTTCAGGAAGGCGTTGCCATCATGTGGAAAGAGGGCGTTGACGTTTCCATTACCGGTAACTCCACCAACCCCACACGTTTCCAGCATCCCGTTGCAGGTACCTACAAGAAGGAATGCAACGAAAAAGGCAAGAAATACTTCTCCGTTGCTTCCGGCGGCGGTACAGGACGTACCCTTCATCCGGACAACATGGCAGCTGGTCCCGCTTCCTATGGTATGACCGATACACTTGGACGTATGCATTCTGACGCTCAGTTTGCAGGATCCTCCTCCGTACCGGCTCACGTAGAGATGATGGGTCTCATCGGAGCAGGAAACAACCCCATGGTTGGTATGACTGTAGCTGTAGCCGTTTCCATCGAGGAAGCTGCGAAGGCCGGCAAGTTCTGATCGAAAGAATCTCGTAAAATACAAAGGGCTTCCGAGTGTATCGGAAGCCCTTTGTTAAATTTGCCTTATGAAATAATGGGAAAATGTACGATCGGAGGTCGGCGATAATGAACGACATTACAATAAGGGCAGCGGTGCCGGAAGACGCCAAGGATCTGTTGGAGATATACGCGCCTTATGTAACAGATACCGCTGTTACCTATGAATATACAGTTCCTGCTACGGAAGAATTTGCTTCCAGGATCAGACATACGCTGGAAAAATATCCGTATCTCGTAGCTGAAGAGTGCGGCGAGATCCTCGGATATGCCTATGCGGGCGCGTTCCACCCCAGAGCTGCCTATGCCTGGGATGTGGAAATGTCGATTTATATTAAAAAAGATCATAAACATTCCGGGATCGGAAGAGCGCTTTATGAAGCTCTGGAGAATATTCTGGTTCGGCAGAATGTTCTGAACGTATACGCCTGTATCGCCTGTCCGGAAAAAGAAGACGAATATCTGACGAAGGACAGTATCCGGTTTCATGAACATATGGGCTACCGGATCGTGGCTGAATTCAGGGAGTGCGCATATAAATTCAGACGCTGGTACGGCATGGTATGGATGGAAAAGAGAATCGGGAAACTGCCGGGAAATCCTTCAGAAGTAAAGAATTTTGCCCAGGTACGCAAACAGTTCGGATTGTAAAGAATATGGAGGCGAAAATGCATGAAAAAGAGAATAGAATATCTGGATTCATTAAAAGCGGTCTGTATTCTGATGGTGGTTTTCTGTCATTTTGTACTGCTCCCTGCTGATTCAGCCGCGGGTAATTTTCTGATGTCGCTGTCATGGGCTGCTGTTCCCTGTTTTATGATGATCTCGGGAGCCCTGATGCATCAGTCGACAACATTTACCTGGAAAAAATACTTTTCCAGAGTTGCGGGGATTTATATCGTTTTGTGTGTTTGGAGAGGAATATACCTTCTGGTAAATCTTATGACAGGAGTGTTTTCTTTTGGAAAACTCCAGATCATACAGTACCTGTTTTTCCTGAAAGATCTTGAGGGGATAAATACAGGTGTTATGTGGTATATGATCGCCTTCCTTTTTGTGCAGATGCTTTATCCGGTCACATATTATCTGTTCCGTGGAATAGATGAAAGCGGAGGGCGCAGGATTCTGTTTTACATGATGTCTGTTGCTTTTGCAGGAGGAATACTCATTCCCTCATGCAGTTGGGCACTGAAACTTATGTGCCGGCTTCTTGGAACGGGAAGCGCGGATTTTGACGGACTGAAAAGGATTATGCCCTTTTCTTCCTATGCGAACATGCTTTTTTATTTTATTGCGGGAGCATTTATTTATGAATACCGCAGACAGATCAGTGACCGGATCAGAACCTTCCGTATGTGGCTCCTGCCGGCGGTGATTCTGGGGACCGGCGGACTGATGACTGTTAAGTATTTTGATTCAGGAACTTTCCGATGGAACAACACTTTTCTTAACGCAGGTTATTCACATATTTTGACAGGGGTAGTAGCGGCGGGGCTTCTGTTGTTTTTTATGGAATATGAAAAGCAGATGACAAAGATCAATCATCTGCTTGGGAAATATATCGGACAGCATACCATGGGGATTTATTATCTGCATTATATCATTCTCACAGTATGTGCCGTTTATCTGTATCCATATTTTGAAAATAAATATTCTCTTGCTCTTAATCTGGCGAAAATGGCAGTAATCACAGCTGTATGTGTTATCATTACCCTGCTGTTGAAAAGAATTCCGGTATTAAAAAAACTTGTACAGTGATCATCAGTGTTTCCGGGACAGCAGTCTGTTCCGGAACTGCCGGTATTTTGTGAGCAGAATATCTTTTGCTTCCGGTTCCAGGATCAGATTCTGTTCATTTTGTTTCAGGATCAGATGTTCTTTTTTCAGACGGAAAGACTTTGTATCAGATGAACACGGAAATCCCTCTTCTGCAGAAAGATTACGGAATCGGATCGTGTGTTCATTGCTGGTCATGCAGAATTCCAGTTTTGTGCGTCCTCTGATACTGTCCAGAGGTATCACAGCCTCAAAGTCTGTAAACTGTGCAAGGGTTCTGCCGAGTGAGCGGAAAACCGTTCGCGGCGTTTCTTTAAAAGAACAGATTTTCTTTGAAACTTTGCTGTCTGAGGTTATACGGACAAAGATTTCAGAAGGAAAAGGAACACGGCAATTCAGTTTTACAGAGCCGTTGATCCGGATACCGTCCGGAATGCTTTCCAGTTTCGTGAGCTTCAGCATATAAGAAGAAAGCGGATGGGTAACGGTGTCGTGGTAGCGGAACCTTGCATCTTCATTAAAATATTCACAGATTCCGGGGCCGGAGTCTTTTTTTATGCTGATAATATAATCTTTCTGTTCTTTTGAGAGGCTTTTCTGTTCCAGAATGATCTGGTCGTCTATAAAAGAGAGCGCATCTGTAAGAAGACGCAGAAACTCATCTTTCTCGTCAGGAGAGAGCACGTTTTCCGGGATTTCTTCTGTACGGAAATAACTCTGAAGACCATACATGAGATTAAACTGTACAAATTTCGGTATAAATCCGAACTGCCTGCCGGATGCTCCGATCGCCCAGAAAATATGATTTTTCATACAGTCGAGATACCATTCTCTGTGTTGCCTGGAACAATTGATGGCAGAGTCCATAGTGTTGCGGAACCGGTAATAATACCGTCCGGCCGGGACCACGCCGTAGCGGCTTTTTTTCAGAAGAAGCGACATGATTGCCTTGGCATCTTCTGCATACCGAAGTGAAGTGTCAAAAAAGTCCGGCGTCAACACATCTTTCCTGAAAAAAGAGGAAGAAGCATGCATCTGAACATAGGAATATTGTTTCCGCAAATCGATCATCAGGTTATATTTTGAATTGTATTTGTAGTTCAGACGATGAGGGATTTCTTTTCCTTCAAAGAAAAAAATGGGTACGGATACAAAGTCGATCTCCCGGTCCACTCTTGAAAAATAGTCGTAAACAGCAGAAAGCGTATCCGGCCCGAGTTTATCGTCTGAATCCATAAAATTGACATATCTTCCGCCGGCAAGAGGAATACCTGCATTTCTGGCGGATGAGGCTCCGCCGTTTTGTTTGTGTACTACTTTAATGTTTTCGGGATATTTTTCTTTATAGGTATCGCATATATGGCCGGAATTATCTGTGGATCCGTCATCAATCAGTATAAGTTCGACAGAATCCGTAAAACCGATGCTCTGGGAGAGAATACTCTCTACAGCTTCATCAAGGTATTTTTCGGCATTATATACTGCTGTAATTATGGAAAATTTATATCGGTAATGATTTTCTGTCATCATAATAGTTTCTCCACCAAAATTACAATAATTATAATATATACCTGATAACTATGCAACATATTTTTTCAGTACCGGTATCTGATGTATGACAGCAGATATCCCGAAAGAAAAAACGGCAGTGATGAAAAAAATAAGAGGAACTGACAGAAGCGGAGTGAATGTCAGTGTGGTCAGTCCCATCCTTTTCAGCTGCTCCAGAATCAGAACATGTGCCAGGTAGGCGCCAAAACTGTATTTTGAAAGAATAAGAATGATTTTTTTGAATATTTCCCATTGCGGACAGTGATATTTCAGCAGAAGGAAAACGGCAACGCTTTCCAGCAGCACATTGACAGTAAAATCGTCATAATAGGTTCCCCGGGAAACCTGTGTCTTAAGAGAAACACAGGCAGAGATACCTGCTGTAAAAACAAAACCCGCCGCTCCGGCAAGATACAGGAGCCGCCGCTGTTTCCGGCTGAAATCTGTTTTGCTGAGGCAGAAACCCAGAATGAAGTATCCTGTATAACCCAGTACAAGATGAAGATCCATGTCCTCTATATTTTCATTTATTGCAGACACAATTTCATTGAGAAAGCTGCCGCCGAAGTCTTCCGCAAGATTAGTGAACTGAGGCAGAAGAAAGGCAAATACCAGGGTCAGGATCAGAAAATATCCGGTTACAGATGAAGATTCCGTTATTTTTTCGATTATCGGAATGCAGATATAGATCCCGATGATCATAGGAATAAACCACATATGGTAGCGGCCTCTGATCGTATAAAGAAGAATCTGTCCCGGAGTTCCGCCAAGGATCAGCGCGTATATGACGCCCCAGAAAAGCGCGGCGGTGACAAGCCTCAGGATATTGTGCGAATAAATGCTGCGGATGCTGCGGCGCCGGCTAAGAAAGAGTGCTCCGCTGATCATGACGAAAACAGCGACGCACCAGCGCGATATGCTGTCGCAGAAGTTGAAGATCTGCCACTGATATGTATTTACACCGACTTCACGCCAGTTCTGCGCGGAAATATGGAGTAGAATCACGGCAAGCGTGGCAAGGACTCTTAAGTAATCAAGATAAAGGATTCTTCTGCCCGGGGCGGAAGAAGATCCGGATTGATGCAGCTCAGTCATTTTAATCCCTTTCTGAATATAAGTATGTAACCTTTCCGTTTCTGTCTGTCCGGATCGGACATGCATCTGCGCATGTGATTATACCATTTTGATCAGTGCAAAACAACATTCATCGGAGAAAAGAAAGCAAGAAGATTGATGAACAGTTGCATTTATCGGAAAGTTAAGATATTATAGTAGCATGGAAAAATTATATATTATCGTACCCGCCTATAATGAGGCGGAAAATATCAGGCGGCTGATCGACGACTGGTATCCGGTGATCGAAAGACATCCCGGTAACGGAGAATCGAGACTGGTGGTCATCAATGATGGCAGCCGGGACAGAACCTATGAGATACTTAAAGAGTGTGCACGGTCAAGGCCTCTCCTGGAACCATTGACCAAGCCGAACGGAGGACATGGTCCCACATTGCTCTGTGGATATCGTTATGCAATAAAAAATAAAGCCGATTATATTTTTCAGACAGATTCAGACGGACAGACACTTCCAGAAGAATTTGAGGATTTCTGGATAAAAAGGACAAGATATGACGCGGTACTGGGAGACCGGAGAGACCGCCAAGACGGTATGTCGAGAGTTTTTGTGGAAAATACGCTGAGAATGATCCTGCGGCTGTTTTTCGGGGTAAGGATTCCGGATGCCAATGCTCCTTTCAGACTAATGAAAAGAGAACTGGTTGAAAAATATATAGACAGGATGCCGGGAGATTTTAATCTCCCGAATGTTATGCTGACAACTTTTTTTGTTTATTATAAAGAGAAAATACTGTTTTCTCCTGTCACGTTCAAGCCAAGGCAGGGAGGAAAGACATCTGTCAATATCAGAAAGCTCATTCAGATCGGCTGGAAGGCACTGGGAGATTTCAGAAAACTGAAAAAACAGATGAGATAAATACATTATGCATAAGAAAGGATCGGCGCGGTAATGTCAGAGAAGGTGACGAATACAGACAATCCGGATGTTTCAGTTATCATTCCTATGTATAATCTGGAAAAATTCATAGGTCAGTGCCTGGATAGTCTGAAAGAACAGTCCTGGCGTGATTTTGAGGTGATCTGTGTGGACGACGGATCCGGCGACAGCACCTGTGATATTGTAAAGGGATATATGGATTCTGACAGCAGGATCAGACTGGTCTCCATGCCCCATTGCGGAAAAGCAGGAATCATGCGAAACGAGGGCCTTAAACATGCCCGGGGAGAATACTGTCTTTTTCTTGACGGTGATGACTTTTTTGAGCCGGAAATGATTGAAAAAGCTCTGGGGAAAGCAAGAGAGGACCAGGCGGATATCTGTCTGTTTGACGCCAGACTGTATAATGAGAAGTCTAAAAAATATAAAGCAATCGACTACGTTCTTCAAAAAGAATATTTTCCGGATCATATCCCTTTTGAAGGAAAAAGCTGTCCCTATATCTTTAATATCACCACGGGATGTCCGTGGAGCAAACTGATTAAAAAAAGTCTGATCGATAAAAACGGACTGCAGTTTATGGATCTTTACCGGAGCAATGATGTCTATTTTATTTTTATGGCGCTTGCTCTTGCAGACCGGATTACGGTTCTTCCTGAAGTGTTCGTAAATTACCGGCAGTCAGGAGAAAGCCTTCAGGCCAATAATGCGCGGAGTCCCTGGGACTGGTATGAGGCGCTTCAGGCACTGTCTGCGGAATTGAAACGGCGGGGGCTTTACAGAAATCTGGAGCTCAGTTTCAAAAATCTTGTATTTGGAGTGAGCATATATAATATGTGTTCTCTGAAAACGCCGGAGGTATATTCTGAAGTATACAGAAAACTGAAGAATGAAATATTCACGGAGTTTTCACTGGAAGATTTTTCGGAGCAGGACTGCTATTCCTATAATAAAAAGAAATATGAAATTTATCTCAACATGAAAAAGTATGAAGTGGATGAGTATCTTTTTCTGGAACTTGCAAAAATGAAACAGGAAAAATCCTACTGGGTCAACAGAGCCAAAAAAGCCGAAAAAGAAATATCAGACATAAAAGAAAGTACCACTTTTAAAACAGGAAAGAAAGTTCTG
>NBJMC04201__coassemble_315_pt1 | contig 48560 bp, 39 predicted proteins | sample NBJMC04201__metabat2_high_PE_014 | metagenome-assembled genome bin NBJMC04201 | reverse complement strand
ACTGTTCGTAGATACTGCAGAACCTGTCTGCCTCTTTAACTTCCACGTGTGGTCAAGCAAACGACCAAACTCATCCAGGTCGGAGTGCTGATTTGTCAGAACCTTCTCCGCATCATCAACCAAGGAAAGCATCTCTTTTAGCTGTGCGTTTTTTTCTTTACTTTGTGCATTCGTCTTCTGTACTTCCGACGAGAAGCGGGTAAAGCCTGTGAAGAACATCAAAAGATTCTGATTAAGTTGCTTTTTTCTCTCTGGTGATATAATCACAGGGAGTACTTCATAGCCGTTAGCATTAAAATTTATTCTATTAAAGCCTCCATAAGATGCCGCTATCTGATCCTGCCAGCCACCAGCTTCCTGACACAACACTCGCTCCAAATAAATCGCCTTATCCGCTAGCTTTTTCTTATCTGCGTACTTACCTTTCAACGCATAGAATGCATTGAGCATCCCCACAGCAAAAGAGCTTGATGTTCCAAGGCCAGAACGAGCTGGCAGATCGGCATCATATGTAAGTCGTAGCTCATGCATATCTAACATCTTCATCGCATTGCGGATGGCAGGATGTTGGATTTCATCTAGTCCATTTACAAATTCCATCTTTGAATATGTCAAATGCGTAGTAAAATCAAAAAATCTAGGAAGATGTCGAACAGTTACATAGCAGTATTTATCAAAGGTTGTGGAAAGAACTGCTCCTCCGTATTCTTTAAAAAAACTTTCCATATCTGTCCCACCACCAAAAAAGGACATACGAAAAGGTGTTTTGGTAATGATCATTTACAGTTAGCTCCTTTTAATTCTGCTTATTTTTCTATGATTAAAATCACTGTGGGCAAGCATTATAATGTCTCAACATCTTTAATGATTCCACAGGAATCAACGCCCAAAATGTTCATTTCTATCTTTCGATAGTCCATTTCCATCAACTATTCCATTTAGGGCAGCCTCCTCAAACATAAACTACTTTATTGACTTCCATCCACTTCAATAATCCCGTTTGGATAAGCACCCTTTGTACATAGCAATCGAAAACTGTCGCTCTTTCTGCGACTAAAATCATTTAGACAGCCCTGCCAATATGTAACAAACATTTCTTAAAAGTGCTTGATTTATCAGGCTTTCTGCCGTGTGGACATCATCCCGGACGCTAACAATACAACTGGACTTTTGCTTTATAATGACCTCAGCATTATCCGCGTCCCGCTATCCAAAAAGAAAAATTTCACAACTTTCTCCCACATCCAGATTCCCGACTTTCGCTTTATAATAGGCAGCCCTCCGTCTGACCCATCGGACTTTCGCTTTATTAATGAAGTAATCACTATACAAACGCTTCTACACAAAAACATCTTTTCTGGATACTCTTGATGTGGAAAATGGTCACCATACCCCATTCTCATTCAACTAATTCTTAAGGCTAACCATTGTCATACAGGGCCTTTGATTCTCTTAAAAATTCTGGGCTGAATAGAATGTTCTTACTCCCTGTTTTCTCCCGAATACTTTTCGTATATCCAACCGGAATAGTCGATTTGATGACCATGATTGCTTCCGGGTTATATTTCATAACCAAATCAATGACATTCTCAACGGCGCTCGTGTCAAAGTGCTGTGTGCTTGAGTCGTAGTTAGTCGGTGCCGCGATTACAACAAAATCCGCAACACTATACGCTATCTCTGCGTCAAGCGTTGCGGTCAAATCCAAGTTCTTCTCTGCCAGATATTTTTCGATATAGTCATCCTGAATCGGTGATTTATGGTTGTTTACCATATCAACCTTTGCCGGAACAATATCCACAGCATAAACCTTATGATACTGAGACAGCAGTGTGGCAATTGACAATCCCACATATCCAGTTCCAGCTACAGCAATCGTATACTTCTTATCCATAACGTACTTCCTCTTTCCATCCGGCAGAACCGGAATATTTTCAATGATCGAAATCACTGTGGATAATCATTTTTATAACTTCAAGCACTCTCACAGCCTCAGCCGCTGTCTTCCCGGGGCCTTTTCCGGCTCCGGCGGGCGGTGCTCAGCCCGGGAATACTGCCCGCAAGACACTATTCCTTTCGTGGTTTCCCACTGATATATGAAAACGATGGCAGAGCCACCTGTTTTCTACTTTAATCATCAAATTTTATAACTTATCTAATAATAATCCTCAAAAATAAAAGCCTCTTCAGCTTTCGTTTTGTGTTTTTTTCTGAAATGATTCCAGGCATTTTAGTCCCAGATTCTTTGCCGTGTTCAGATACCGGTTTCCTCTGTGTCCGTTTTCACAGATATATTCACTTCCGGAAGTCCTGATCTTCCCTCCGCAGAAGCTGCACACAGAATTTGTATTATACTGGTGCATCTCCAGGATAATAATTCCGGCCTGCCAGGCCTTGTATTTCAGGTTCTTGCGTATCGCCATGCTCAAATGGATCGGCGAAAAATTCCCTGCCGATGTCATAATGATATTTCTATGATTCGTCTCATACTCCGGAAGTACCAGAATTCTGACCTTATGGTTTTCACAGTAAGTAATTACCTGTCTGCTGAAATAATGCGCGTAATAATCATTCAGATTTTTCAGTTTTTCCCAGTACCGCCTGTTTGCCAGAGGATTCTCCCCGCCTCCACAGGATTTTCTGGATTTTTCCAGTTTTTCGATGACGTACCGGCAGCGATGTGCGTATTCCGCACCTCCCCGGAGAAAAAGGCTGGCCTCTGTCATTCCGTCTGCGTTCATGACGCAGCAGATTACACAGGCGTCTTTATTTGTAAAAGTAACCGAACAGAGTTTTTCTCTGGCATTCATCCGTTCCCGGATGTTTCTTCCGTCGTCCACTGGTGTTTTCCATGGAATGTGAAGTTCCGCATGATTATTTTTCAGTACCAGTGCCGGCGACATCATCTGCCCTGCTTTCGGAACCTTATTTCCTCTCAGCCGGCAGCGTGTCCATATCCACTGCTCTCCGTCCCAGAGTTTCAGCGAAATTTCTTTTTCCCCGAAGTCTCTGTACATTCCTTTATAAAAGGTCACACTCTCCGCAAAATTTCCGGTGCGTTCTTTCTGAAACGGTCTGCTGCAGTTGTCTGTTCTTCCGTGTTTTTCTTTGTCCGCTCCTTTCGGCTGCATCTGGCTGTTTCTGGAAATATAGCTTTTCGCAGCTGATATCGCGCCATTAATGGCCGCTCTCCGGAAATACAGCGGAACTTTTTCCCAGGGAAACGGATACGGAACCGGCTGCTTATCCCGTCCTGTAATGGTCAGTTTCTCAAGCAGGCGCATAGCTTCCATAGAACCCGGCTGTTTTTTCCGTTTATCCTTTTCATCCTCCAGAAGTTCTTCATCTCGCTCTTTCTGATACAGATCCAGATACAGATTGTAGTAAAACCGTAGAATCTCGTTATAGAGCTTGTGTGTTTTTTCCATCCAATCCAGATGGCGGGTAAGAATGTTGAACTTCTTTACTGTCACAGAGTAATATGCGGTTTTTCCCATAAGAAAAACACCTCGGAATCTTTCGTGAAGTACTATGATTCATGAAAAAATCCAGGTGTTAAAAACAGAAAAAATATATTCATGTAAAATTTTAGGTGTTAATTTATCTATCCGTAGTTCTTAAAAACGTCAAAACAAACGATTTTATGGTAAAACTTACTTGATTTTAGTCAGTAATTAGTCTTTACATACAAGATGTGGTGTGCTAGAATACGTGTTGTCAAAGTAAATTTATCGTGAATCATAGTACTTCACGAAATTCGGAGCAGTCATCCGAAAATCTTGATATTTAATCTAATAACCCATCTTAAATCAATATGAATTTTTTATTGCTCATACACCCCAATCTTTTATCTCTCAATGTATTCAAATCATTACATAAACAAGCGGAAACCTGTTGTCTGTAAGAACAATATTTGCTATATTTAAATCAGATGATTTCTCCTGATAGTATTTCTACATCTCTCCCCAGATGGGAGATGAATAAATTGGAGGCGGTGATTTACGCAATGGCTGACAAATTTTTAGAATCCATGGATATGGAAGAGATTAAGGAGGACATGAGGATGGCACGATTAGGGCAGATGCTTTTAAATGACGGCATAACTGAAGGAAGGATTCAAGGACAAACCTTGAATTCAGTACGGATTATTCGTCATAAACTGGAAAAGGGTATTTCTGCTGATATTGTAGCTGATTTTCTTGAAGAAGACCCTGACTATATTAAACAGATTTATGCTTTGATCCAAAGCCAACCGGATCTGACAGATCTTCAGATTGCAGAATTAGTATTAAATGAAAGAAAGAAGGATATTAACTGATGGATATGATTAAACGAAGAGATGCAGGGCTTGCCTACATTTCTGATGAAAATGTATTTAAAGAACAGGCAGAGACCCGAAGGATCCTGCAGAAACTTAATTTTATGGACCGCTCTGACTTTGACGGGATCGCACAGATTGTAAAGGAGCTTCTGGGAAAATCCGAGAACGCCTTTATCAATCCGCCTTTTTACTGTGATTACGGAAGTCATATAGAAGTGGGCAAAAACTTTTTCGCCAATTATAACTGTACGATCATTGATGTTGCAAAGGTAAAGATAGGCGACAACTGCCAGATGGCGCCCAATGTGGCGGTCTATACAGCGGGACACCCGATCCATCCGGATACGCGGAACACCGCCTATGAATACGGCAAGGAGGTCACCATCGGAGATAACTGCTGGATCGGCGGAAACTCTGTGATCTGTCCCGGCGTTCATATCGGCAATAACGTTGTAATCGGTGCGGGAAGTGTCGTCACGAAGGATATTCCCGACTGGAGCATAGCAGCCGGGAACCCCTGTAAAGTCATCCGCAAGATCACTGAGGACGACCGGCGGAAGCTCTTCCACAATGAAGAAATCGACAACGAAGCCTGGACGGATATTCTGTCCAGGTCAGACTCATCTGATAGATAACACATCTGAAAAATAAAACACGCAGGAAAGCCTATCGATGCTCCTGCGTATTTTTATGGGAATATTCCTGTATACCGCTCTCAAGGCAGTCCACATCCTTCAGTTCCCGTCCGTCCTCTGCCTCGAAAAACACTGTGTCTTCCGGATGCTTGTTCAGCACACGTTTCCCGCCTCTGTCGCCGGTGAGCTCCATAAGCTCGGGATAATATTTTCTACTGAAAATACAGGGATTTCCGGGAACTCCGTTTTCTGATAGACAGGCGATCCCTTTCCCTGAATCCAGAAAAAGTTTCACAAGTTTCATTACAGTCTCCGCTTTCAGCCAGGGCTGATCGGCTACTGAAAAAAGACAGGCGCCTGTGTCTGAAAACCCGGCAAGTCCCAGTTTCATGGATGAGGCGATCCCTTCTTCCGGATGAGGATTCAGGATTACCGGAATCTCCATTTGGGCCGCAGTCCGCCTGATTTCCTCATACTGTGTGACCACGGCGATGCTGATCGTGATTTTTTCACCTGTCCTCCTGTTCCCTTCCGGCTGGGCAGATTTTCCCCTCTGGGATTTCCTCCCCTGCGTATCTGCAGCCTTTTCAGCCGGACTGAAGTGTATCCTCTGCACTTCCAAAAGTCTCTCCAGCGCCCGAAGATACATTGGTTTTCCCTCTATTTCATATAAAAGTTTGTTGGAACCAAACCGGCGGCTGCAGCCAGCCGCCAGAAGTATCATACCGATTTTCATATTGTCATACCTGTTTTTCATGTACTTATGCCCGGTGCTCATTTTCCGGATCCTGTTCGGACTGTCTCAGACTTCCGCAGGATGCCGCAATTCCCCGTTTTTTCAGTTCCGTACAGATTTTCTCTGCGATTTCCGGATCAGATAGTACGTCGATCTTATTCAGATATACCCTGTACTGACGGTTTGCCACGCCTTTTCTCAGACCTTCTTCGGAACTTGCGATCTTTATCAGATCTTCCGCCGCTATGATATCTCCCGGCGTTTTTCCGAGAAACTCCGCCGTCCGCTCTGCCCTGTGAGCAGTCTCTCCAATCATTTTTCCCAGGGAGTCCAGTCCCTCCACTCCCACCACAATATCTGTACATGCGGGAATCACCGGTTCCCAGGATTCCGGCACTTTCAGCGGGAGTCTTTTGGATCCGTCCGCCTCGATCAGGAGCACGTCGCAGTGTTCTCTCAGGCTTTTCAGCGAATCTTCAGGAAGGCTGCAAAGTTTTCTGCTTTCTTTGTCCACGCAGGCGGCAAGGGTATATCCGTGCTTATCAAGATTTTCTCTGACTCTCCGGATATTTCCGTTTTCCACAAAGGGATGTCCCGGCTCGGCCGCCATATGGGTGGTAGTGGTAACGATCACCTTTTTGCCCGCCGTTGTCAGTTCATCTGTCAGGCGGAAGATCAGGCCTGTTTTCCCGCCTCCGCCTGTAAATGCAATTACGGTACAGCTTTCTTCCCGAATATTTATCGCAAGCTTCTCAAGAAATCCGCCGCCTGCCCTTTGTCCGCTTCTTTCTGACTCTGTCATATCTTACCTTAAGTTTCTTTTTACAATAATCTCACGCCTTCAGATTGTTTCCCGCGCCGGCAGCACGCCTTCCGAAAGAAGGATCGCAACCACGCTGCCTGCAATGCATCTTGCCTTGTCGGAAATGGTATTGCAGTTTTTCTTCTCTTCTTTGCGGGGATCGATATCTGCTATTTTCATCCCTTTATCTACCTGATATCCGTCGCGGATGATCCCCCGCAGGATCCCTGTAAGAGAAGCATACACAGGCGTACCGTCCACTGTGGCGATCACCTGGCCCTTTTCCACCAGATCGGCGATCTTCGACTGATTGCGGATCACGCCTGCCGCCGGGGAATGGATCACCCTCTCTTTTCCCGCGCCGGCGATGATACCGGGAATTCCTGTATTCGGGAACGCTTCGCCCTCTTCTATGATCCTTCCCAGATCATGTCCCCGCTTTGTCTCAACCACATAATCCACATCCTCTCCGGCGGTAAAGCCGGGGCCGAGGGCTATGGTAAGAGGCGCCATCTCTCTGGAAGTTCCCAGATTCCGCTTGGCAAGGATCCCGTCTATCACTGCCGCAGGTTTCAGGCAGGATATGGATTCTCCCGTCTCATCTACCAGGAGGGGGATCTCCTTCAGCTTCCATACTTTGTCACATTCACTGACGTCTTCGATCTTATGGCTGAGAACGCCTTCCACGAAAGCCTCCCCGTCGTACACCGCCTCACAGAAGGATACTTCCCTCCGGATGGCGCTGGGTCTTTCGCTTTCCAGGATAAGCACCTTATATCCGCAGCGGTACAGTCTGTGGATCACTCCGCTTGCCAGATCTCCGCCGCCACGGACGACTATTATATTTTCTTCAGACATAAACTGTTTTCAACCTCCTGCCTGACGCCTTTCCATCCGCGCCTTTTCAGGATCATTTTTGATCCGCGTTCTCCTTCATAACTTTTTCCACCGCGTTCACAATGTTCTGATATCCTGTGCAGCGGCAGAGGTTCCCGGACATCTGCTTCTTAATGGCCTCTCTTGTGAGCACTTCACCCTTCTCCAGGAGAACGGTCGCCGACATGATAAAACCGGGCGTACAGAATCCGCACTGTACGGCGCCTTCTTCGATAAAAGCCTCCTGGATCCTGGTCAGTTCCCCGTTCTTCTCCAGACCTTCCAGAGTACGGATATTCCTGCCTTCCGCCCAGACAGCCAGATAGATACAGGAGTCTATGGTCTCGCCGTCGACGATCACGGTACACGCGCCGCATTCCCCTACTTCACAGCCTTTCTTCACAGAAGTAAGGCCCAGCCGGTTCCGCAGCATCTCCAGGAGAGATTCTCCGGGATCCACATACTCCGCCACATCTTTCCCGTTCACAGTACACTGTACAAGGACTCTCTCTCTTTTCATTTCCGCTCACCTCCTGCCGCCAGTTCCACTGTCCTCTCAAGAGCTCTCCGGGCGATCTCGCCTCCGATCTGAAGACGGAATTCCCGGGACGCTCTCCAGGAATCTCTGGGATGGATCTCCTCCCGCACTTTATCTTCGATGGCCTGATACAGCTTCTCATTTACCGGAGATCCCTTTAACGCCTCCTCTGTGTTCACGCATCTGAGAGGCACCGGCGCCGCCACGCCGAAAGTGATCCTGATATCTTCCAGAATATCCGTGGACGGGTTGATCCTGCTTACCACACAGCAGCCCAGAGTGGCGATATCCATGGCGCGCCGCATGGAATATTTGATATAATGCCCGTGATATCCGGTATATTCTTTCTCCGGGATCAGGATATGTGTCACCAGTTCCCCCGGCTTAACGTCAACTTTGCCGGGTCCCAGATAAAAATCATGTATGGGAACAGTTCTTCCGCCGGATCCGTCCGCGGTTCTGATCATAGCGTTCAGAGAAAACAGCGCCGGCGCGCTGTCGGCGCTTACCGCCCCGTTGCAGATATTCCCGCCGATGGTACCGATATTCCTGATCTGAGGTCCTCCCACCTGATCCACCGCTTCTCCAAGCACAGGGATATTTTCCTGTATCACAGGATTGGAAGTAATATGTGAAAATGTAGTGCCGGCGCCGATATAGATATCGCCAGAGTCCATTTTTATGATCCCCTTAAGTTCCTTGATGTCACGGATGCATACCAGCGACGTTCCCGCCAGTTTTCCTTCCCGGATCTTGATCAGGACGTCGCTGCCCCCGGAGATGATCCTGGCTTCCGGATGCTCTTTCAGAAGTGTCACAGCTTCTTTTATGGTTTCCGCGTTGTAATAATTCTCAATATCATACATGCTGCTCTCCCTCCTTTCCGATCAGTCCTGCCTCTGTAAACGCTTTGATCAGTCTCTGAGGAGTCAGGGGTATTTCATTGAAGGCCACTCCTGTGGCGTGGAGAACCGCGTTCCGGATCGCCGGAGCTCCGGGAATGGCCGGAGGTTCTCCCAGGGCCTTATTGCCGTATGGTCCCACAGGATCATTAAGTTCCACAAACTCCGCCTCCATATCCGGCGTATCCAGAGCTGTCATCAGTTTATAGTCCAGAAGATTTCCGTTTAAAGGACGGCCTGTTTTTTCATCCAGGATAAGCTGTTCAGAAAGGCCGTACCCCATTCCCATGGACATGCCGCCGTGTACCTGCATTTCGGCGAGCTGAGGATTCAGAAGCTTCCCGCTGTCATGGACATTGACAATATCCAGGATTCTGATCGTTCCAAGCTTCAGATCCACTTCCACCTCCGCGAAACAGCATCCGGTAGCAATGGTATTCTTTTTCACCTGGGTGGATACTTCCGCGGTTATTACTGAGGAATTCGTCAGACTGTAGTAGCATTCCTGAGCCAGTGCTCCCAGAGATATAGCTTCCTCGTCTCCCGCGAGGATCCAGCCGTGATCCAGAGAGAGTTTCCTGGTCTCCTCTTCTGGAAGAAGGGTCTTCGCATAGGCCAGGATTTTGTCACGGAGCTGCTCCGCGCACTGTTTCACAGCCGTACCAGTGATAAAAGACTGCCTGGACGCGTAGGCTCCCGTGTCAAAAGGAGTTACGTCTGTATCCTGTACCGTCACGATATGAATATCTTTCATCTCCAGGTGAAGAGTCTCCGCCGCCATCTGGGTAAAAACAGTATCCGCGCCCTGGCCGATCTCCGTCGCTCCAAGCTGGAGCTGTACGCTTCCGTCCTGGTTTAAAGACATCCTTGCTCCGGCGATTTCCAGTGAAATGGGCCATACTCCGGTTTTGTAGCAAAACAGGGACATTCCCACTCCTCTTCGCACAAATCCTGTCTGGGAAGCGTAGTTCTTCCGTTTTTCTTCCCAGCGGATATATTCCGCGCCTTTTTCCAGACATTCAAAAATCCCGTTTGTGTTGGCCGCGATAGGCTTCAGATAAGCGTCTTCGTAGTATCCCCGGATCAGGTTCTTCCGCCGGAATTCCAGCGGATCCATATGGATCTCCGCGGCGATGTCGTCCATAAAGCATTCAATGGCGAAAGCGGCCTCGGGAATTCCATATGCGCGCATGGCCCCGCCTACCGGAGTATTGGTATAAATCGTATAGGCCTCGCCCCGGATATTCGGGCAGGCGTACTGCAGTCTCCAGGCAGTGAGACCGTTGGCAGCAATGGCGTGCCCGTGGGAAGCGTAGGCTCCCTGGTTGGAGTATGCCATCATATCCTTTGCCAGTAGACGCCCCTCTTTGTCCACTCCGGCTGTAAGGTCGTACTCGATAGCGTGTCTCGTCCTGGTATTGCAGAAAGTTTCCTCTCTAGTAAGCTCAAGCTTCACCGGGCGGCCGCCCACCTGCATGGTGAGAAAGGCGTTCAGGGGTTCGTAAAGCACGTCCTGCTTGTTGCCGAATCCGCCGCCGATGTAGGGTTTGATCACGCGCACTCTTCCCCAGGGGATCCCCAAAGCCTGTCCGATCACCCGGCGGACAATATGTGGGATCTGGGTGGATGTGACCACCACAACCCGGTCTTTCTCCATATAGGCAAAAGAGACGGGATTCTCCAGATGGCAGTGCTGTACCATGGAGGTCTTGTAGCTTCGCTTCACCACCGTATCCGACTGTTCCAGCCCCTCGTCCACATTTCCGATAAAAAAGTTCGTTCTGTTCAGCACATTATCCTTCTTGTCAAAATGAATGGGCGGATGGCTCCCGTACATGGATTTCCGGGGATGGATCTCCACTGGATATTCTTCATACTCCACTTTGATCAGCTTCAGGGCGCGGACCGCCGTTCTCTCGTCCTCCGCCACAACCGCCGCAATATCGTCGCCGTAATAGCGGATGCGGCCGGTAAGGATATTCCGGTCCGCCACATCCTGATGGGCCGGTTCTACCGACCAGGGATGTCCCGGCGTGGGATAGCAGTGGTCGGGAACATCCTGAAAGGTCACAACTTTCACCACTCCCTCCAGCGCCTCCGCTTCGCTGGTGTCAATGGATTTCACGATCCCGTTGCCGATCGAGGCATGATAAACTTTGGCCACAAGACATCCGGGCGGAACCATATCGTCGGTAAATTTGGCCCTTCCGGTGACTTTTTCGTAAGCGTCTACTCTCGGCACGCTTTTTCCGATCATCTCTCTCACCTACTTCCTACAAATAAAAAGCCGGACAAGTCCACAGGAAATCTGTTCTTCCTTCAGGACTTCATCCGGCTTCTGTCATGTGTTATACCAATCCCTCCTTCATTCAGGGATCCTCTTTATTTTTTCTTTTCGTATGGAGTATTCTCAAGGGGAAGGCTGGTCCTGAAATCTCCGTCCAGCTTATAATATGCCCCCGCTATGGCAGGCGCTGTGGGAATTGATGTGATCTCCCCGATGCCGATTGCTCCACAGGCCACATTCAGTCCTGGTTTCTCCACAATAATGCTTTCCACTTCAGGAATTTTGTCTGCTTTCGGTAATCCCAGTGTACCATATTTCGCCGTCGGTTTGCAATCTTTTAACGGATATTTTTCCGTAAGGGCAAAGCCGTAGGACATGATCACGCCGCCCTCGATCTGGCCCTCTACCGAAAGAGGATTCACCGCTTTCCCCACGTCGTGGGCCGCCGCAATTTTCTTCACTGTGCCGTCTTCATTCAAAACACAGACCTGGGTGGCGTAACCGTAGGCTACATGGGAGACGGGATTCTTGACGTCGGAACCCATGGCGTCTGTCTTCGCCAGATATTCTCCCAGATATTCCCTTCCCTCCAGTTCTGTAAGACTGCTGCCATCCAGATCTTTTTTCAGCTTTTCGCAGGCGCGGCGCGCCGCCTCTCCTGTGATCAGGGTCTGGCGTGATCCGGATGTGGTTCCGGAGTCCGGAGCGTCATACGTATTGGAAGCGTCGTAATAAACCTGTTCCCGTTTAAGATCCAGCTGGGTACATACCATCTGCACCAGCACGGTGCCCAGTCCCTGGCCGATGCAGGACGCTCCGGAATGGATCTCCACTCTGCCGTCGTGGACATAAAGCCGGCACCGTCCCCAGTCGGGGAGCCCCACGCCTACGCCTGCGTTCTTCATGGCGCATGCGATTCCCGCATAGGGACTGCTTTCATAGATATCCTTCACAGCTTCCAGGGTCTCCGCAAGGCCTGTGGATTCATCCACGATCTGGCCGTTGGGAAGCTCCTGCCCCGGGCGGATAGCGTTCCGGTAACGGATCTCCCAGGGAGAGATCCCCACAACGCCCGCCATCTTCGTGAGAAGCATCTCCACCGCGAAACAGGTCTGGGTCACGCCGAATCCGCGGAAAGCTCCCGCAGGAGGATTATTAGTATAGTACGCCTTGCCGTCAATGTCAAAATTCTGATAATTATAGGGACCGGAAGCATGGGTGCAGGCTCTCTGGAGCACCGGGCCGCCCAGCGAAGCATACGCCCCTGTATCGGCGATCACAGTGGCTTTGACCCCCTGTATAATGCCGTTCTCATCACAGCCCATGGTGAATTCCATATCCATGGGATGACGTTTGGGATGGATCAGGATACTCTCCGCCCTGGTAAGCTTCACCTTCACCGGGCGCTTTGTAAGATAGGCGATCATGGCCGCGTGATGCTGCACGGTCACATCCTCTTTTCCTCCGAAACCGCCGCCCACCAGCTTGTTGCGGACTTTCACCTTCTCTGCGGAAAGGCCCAGGAGCATCATGCATTCATGCTGGGTATCGTAAACGCCCTGATCGGCTGAATATATAAGGACTCCGTCCTCTCCGTCCGGCATTGCCACCGCGCATTCCGGTTCCAGAAAAGCATGCTCCGTCCAGGGAGTATGGAATTTCTCCGTCAGCACATGAGCGGAATTACGGATCGCCTCATCGGCGTCTCCTCTGTGCACATGCCAGTGCGCCATCAGATTGCCTTCGCTGTGTACTTTAGGCGCGTTTTCCTTCATGGCCTCCCATGGATCCCGCACCATTTCCAGTTCTTCATACTCTACTTCTACAAGTTTTTTGGCCTCTTCCAGGATTTCCGGCGTCTCAGCGGCCACAAGGGCGATGGCGTCGCCCAGATAATGAGTGATCTTTCCCACCGGGATCATACCGTCCCAGTCCTGTTTCAGATGTCCCACCTTCACGTCGCCCGGGATATCTTCTGCGGTAAACACCGCGACTACACCGGGCAGAGCTTTTGCTTTTTCTGTATGAATGGCTTTTACAAGGGCTCTCGGATATCTGGAGCGGACGGCGCTTCCGTAGATCATGCCATCCACTTCCATATCGTCAGGATATTCTCCATATCCCAGAACCTTTTCCCTGACATCCAGCCTTGGAACCCGGTCTCCCAGCTTCCACTCGTACTCTTTTTCAGGCGGAAGCCCTTCCCTTTTATATTTTGCCGCCAGAAGAATCCCGTCGATAATCTTCTTATAGCCGGTACACCGGCAGATGTTGTTCTTTATGGCATTGGCCGCCTCCGCCCTGGTGGGATCCGGATTCTGGTCTATCAGGCCTTTGGCGCTGATCACCATGCCCGGAATACAGAAGCCGCACTGCACGGCTCCCGCTTCTCCGAAGGCCCGGACAAAGATCTCCTTTTCCTCCTCCGGAAATCCTTCAATGGTCAGGATCTGTTTCCCTTCCAGCTTTGAAAGCTTCGGTACGCATGCTTTCGTTGCTTTTCCGTCGATCAGGACATGGCAGGTGCCGCACGCTCCCTCGCTGCATCCGTCCTTCACCGATTTCAGGTGACATTTATCGCGGAGAAAACGGAGCAGCTTCATATCCTGTTCCTCCTGATAAGTTTTGCCGTTTACCGTAATTGTATACAAGAAGGATCCTCCTCCTTTCTGAAAGGGATCCGGTTTTTCCGGATCCCGCCTCTTATGCCCGCTTTTGCAGGCGTCATATTTTTGAGATTTCTACATGATCAGATAGCTGTAATCCCTGATCACTGCCAGGATCAGTCTGCGCAGTCCTTCCAGGACCGCGTCGTTGGGATCGTCCGGCCTGCAGTCGTACATCCTTCCCAGAAAACGTACCTTACATTCTCCGGTTTCTTTATTGGCTACCGCGAATCCGTCGTTGGTGCTCTCATTCATATCCTCCGGCTTCGCAAAGAGTGTAAATTTATCTTTATACGGCGCGCTTGCATATGGGCAGAAGGTCCGGCAGTTGCCGCACTCGTTGCACATGTAGTCCACATGGATCACCTGCGCCATATCCATTCCCGGAACCTTAATGGAGATATTCGCACGGTTCGGACATACGTCCACACAGTTTTCACAGACTTTGCTGCAGTTCAGACATCTCTCCGCCTCGCATTCCGCGTCTTTTTCTTCTCTGAGGACGCCCTTCTTTCCGTAGCATTCTTCCTCTGTTCCTGTCACAGCGCGGTCGGAAACCACCTTTTCTCCGATAATGGCCTTTGCCGCCTTCTGTGCGTCACGGATGGCTTCCACGATCGTGGCGGCTCCGCCTGCTCCGTCTCCGATGAGATATACGTTATCCACGCTGGATTCCATTGTTTCCGGATTCAGTTTCGCTTTGCCCCGCTCGTTTACATTCATGCCCATGGACTGGTAGAATTCGGTGGGAACTTTTTCACCCACAGCCACGATCACGGTGTCAGCCGGAACTTCCACGGTCTCTTCCGTTTCTGTCACGCCGGCTCTTCCGGATGCGTCCGTCTCGCCCAGGACCATCTTCCTGCAGAGGAGTTTTCCGTCTCTGAGACTTACGGGAGAGAGAAGTTCCCTGAACTCCACGCCTTCTTCCAGAACTTCCAGAAGCTCGTCCTCCGCCGCAGGCATGTAGCGTTTCGTTCTTCTGTATACCAGATATACGTTCTCCACGCCTTCGGTCCTCTTCGCGGCTCTGGCGGTATCCATGGCGGTATTTCCTCCGCCTACCACCACAACATTTCTGCCCAGATCCACTTTGCCGTTCTTTTCCTTGAAGTCTGCAAGGAATTTAAGTGCGTTTACGGTCTTACCTTCCTCGAGTTTCAGGGTTCCCGGTTTATTCGCTCCCACTGCCAGGATCACTGCGTCGTAGCCCTGCGCCTTAACATCGGCCACGGATGTGATCTCTGTATTGGTGCGGATCTCCACGCCCATTTTCTCAATGAAGGAAATATCTTTATCGATCGCCTCGTCTGAAATACGGAATCCGGGGATCACATAGCGGATCACGCCGCCCGGTTTCGCCTCTTTTTCGAAGATGGTTACCGCGGCTCCTGCTCGCGCGAGGAAATAGGCCGCCGCGATTCCCGCCGGACCTCCGCCCACCACTGCAACTTTCTTTCCAATGCTTTCTCCCGGACGGATCTCTCCGATCACCGTGTCGTAACCCTTCTCAGCCGCCAGAAGCTTCGTTCCTCTGATATTTACAGATTCCTCATAGAAGTTTCTGGTACACTTGTACATACAGTTGTGGGCGCAGAGAGTTCCTGTGATAAACGGGAGTGCGTTCTTATCCAGGATCACCCTGAGAGCTCCCGCGTAATCGCCCTTTCCTGCCAGAGAAATATATTCCGGAATATCCTGATGGATCGGACATCCTTCCTGACATGGCGCGAAATAGCAGTTCAGAAGAGGAACCTCCTCGCTGCTCTTCCGGTTGGGAAGCGGTTTGATGCTCTTTAAATGATGTTTATCTTTCTTCGCGTCTTCCGCCAGTTTTTCCAGGGCGTCCACGTCGATGCCCGTCCAGGGTTTCACGCCTTTGGCCATGATCTTTTCCGCCATCTGGGAAAATCTCTGGTAGCCTCCTGTTTTCAGGATCGTTGTGGCAACCGTTACCGGCCATACGCCGCAGTCTACGATCCGGTCGATGTTGAAATAATCCGCTCCGCCGGAGTAAGCGATCCTGAGCTTCCCGTCAAATTCCCGGGACAGCTTCGCCGCCAGGGATATGGACAGGGGGAACAGAGCCTTCCCGGACATATACATTTCTTCGCTGGGAAGCTCGTTTCTGGTCACGTCCACCGGGAAGGTATTGGTGATCTTCACACCGAAGGCAAGACCCAGCTCATCAGCCAGCGCCATCAGTCGTCGGAACATGGGTATGGCGTCTTTGTACTGGAGGTCGTCCAGGAAGTGGAAATCTCCGAATTTCATATAATCGTAACCCATATCGTCCATGGTCTTTCTGGCGAATTCATAACCCAGAAGCGTAGGATTACACTTGATAAAAGTATTCAGATGCTTCTCTTTATACAGGTGGTTGGCAATGCTCTCGATCTCATTGGGCGGACATCCGTGAAGCGTGGATATCGTGGCGGAATTGCAGATATTGGAAGGGATCGCCTCAATATCCTCTCTGGTCACGTTTTTAAATCTGTCCAGATGATCCAGGAGCCACTGGCGGCACTCCTGGAATACTTCCGAATCCTTCGCTTCCTTCATGCTTTCGATGAAGGTGTCGATCTTCTCTTCTTTAATTCCCGCCAGGTCGTAACCCACGGAGATATTAAACTGGAAGCCGTCGGCTGATCCCAGTCCGAACTCCTTCGCCATCACATGGAGCATAAACCAGGCTTTGATATATTCTCCCATAGCCTGGGGAACGTAAAGCTCTGTAGACCACTCGCAGTTATAACATTCGTCTTCCGCAAGAATACAGGGACGGTTGATACAGGCGGCAAGCTCGTCGCCGTCCATCTTCTGCACAGTCTTCAGCTCAAAGAAACGCGCTCCCGCAAAGTAGGACGCCGCTATATTCTGAGCAAGCTGCGTATTGGGACCTGCCGCAGGTCCGATGGGAGTCTCCAGATTCCTTCCGAAGATCTCCATATCTCTGGCCGGATCGGCCTTATAGGATCTGTGTACGCCGAATACGGTGCCTCTGGTCCCGTGCTCGGTGAGAACCCAGTCCATCAGCTGCCCGAAAGGCATACAAGTCATTTTTTCGCTCATAATATCCTCCTTATTTTCCGGAATTGATGTCGTCCGCAAGCTCTTTTGCCGCCTGACGGCAGTCCGCCATGATCTTCGCCTCGTCGCATACCAGAAGTTCTCTGTCCTTCATCAGCACTTCGCCGTTGCAGACAGTGGTCTGCACCATGCTGCCGTTCACGCCGAACAGAAGGTGTCCGTTGGTATTATCCGCTCTCATTGGAGTCAGCGGATCATAGTCGATCACGATCACATCCGCGGCCGCTCCCGGTTCCAGTACGCCCAGTTTCTTCTTAAAGTAACGGTTCGCGATCGTTCTGTTTCCCTCGAAGAGCATCTGGGGAACCTCGCCCCAGGCCGCGTTGGGATCGCAGAGATGATGCTTGTGGAGAATATTGGCCACTTTCCAGGATTCCATCATGTCGTGGGTATAGCCGTCTGTTCCCAGACCGGTAACGATTCCCTTATGTACCAGCGCCATGGTCGGCGGGCACCCGCAGGCGTTGCCCATGTTGGATTCCGGATTATGCACTACCATGGTGTCCGTATCTTTGATCAGATCCATTTCGTGCTCGTTGATATAGATGCAGTGTCCCAGAAGGGTCTTCGGCCCCAGGATGTTCCAGTCGTACAGGCGGTCAACGATCCTCTTGCCGTGCTCCTTCAGACACTGGTGGAGGTCATAAATTCCCTCGGCCACATGGATATGATATCCCACGCCCTCCGGCTTCAGCTCATTGCAGAGTTTCATGGTTTCATCGGAGATCGTGAAGGATGCGTGCATACCCATCATTGCGGCGATCATATCGCTGTCGTCCGCAAGGGCATGTTTGATAAAGTTTACGTTTTCCATTACAGATTCTTTTGATTTGTCCATTCCGTCTCTGTCTGAGATCTCATAGCAGAGACAGGTACGGATGCCCAGATCCCGCGCGGCCTCCTCGATGGCATTCAGAGAACCGGTAATATGCCCGAAGCTGGCGTGATGGTCGAATACAGTAGTTACGCCGTTTTTGATGGAATCAATGTAGGTGGCGTAAGCGGAAAGCTTCGTCTGCTCCAGCGTCAGGTGCCGGTCAATGGTCCACCACTGCCCGTCCAGGATATCCAGGAATCCCTGTGGATTATAGCCTTTGATACTCAGTCCTCTGGCAAAAGCGCTGTAGATGTGCTCGTGGGCGTTGATAAACGCCGGCATGATCACTCCGCCTTTTGCATCGATAAACTCTGCGTCAGGATAAGCTTTCCTGACCTCTTCCGTAGTTCCTGTCTGAACGATCACGCTTCCGTCCATAGCCACCGCACCGTTCTCAATAAAGGTGTTGGAAGCGTCTCTTGTGATCATCCTGCCGTTTCCGATTATCCGCATATGTCATCCTCCTTTTCTTGTAAAAATCATATAATTTCAGGCACACTTCCCCTGTTTCTTTTGGGAATTTTATACTATTAATGTACCATACTTACATCCCTTTTTCAATAGTAAAATACAAAATTATTTTTGTTTTCAAAAAATTTTTGTATTGCCAAAATAAAAAAAGAGAAAATATCTGTTTCCTAAAGAATCAGATATTTCCCTCTTTCTTCTTTACAATATTCCTGTTCCTAGATTTCTTCTCTGACTTCCAGTATCTGTCTCCCGGACTGCCAGAGCTTAAGGTCCGTCTCTACCAGATAACAGTGGCCGTTTTTTACATGCCAGCTGTAAAAATCTCTCCGTGGATATCCGAAGGCTTCCATAAGCGTCATGATCGTTCCCCCATGGGCGATCACCGCCGCGGAGCCTTTATTTTCCCGCGCGCAGGCTGTGAGCACACGCTGAAACCCTTCCAGAGTCCTCCTGCGGAATTCTTCTCTGCTTTCTCCCCCGGGAAAGGGCAGATTTCCGCCGCTGTCCACCCACTGCTGATACTGCGGGTTGCCTGCAAGCTCTCTGTAGTTTTTATTCTCAAAATCACCGAAGTCCGTCTCCGCGAGCTGGTCAATGATGCGGAAACGTTTTCCCGGAAACAGAATCTCCGCTGTTTCTCTGCAGCGGATCATGGGGCTTACAAATATTTCGTCCGGTTCCGGGTAGGAAAGTTCCGAGAGGGCCTTCCTGCCCTGTTCGCAGAGATGCTCGTCTGTTTTTCCGATATATCTTCCCTTCAGATTCCCCGCTGTCATCCCGTGACGTATCAGCCAGATTTTAAACATCTTTGATCACCATCCCTGCTCCGCATATCACGCGGGTTACTTTTTGGCTGAAAGCAGCCAGTTCTGTACAGATGCGTCCGACTCTTTCCCGGTAGGCTCTGTCAAAAGCGTCAACCGGAACCACTCCGTATCCCACCTCGTCCGACACAAGGATGATCCCGGGATTTCTCCGGATCAGTTCTTCCGCCAGATTCTCCGTATCCCTTTCCGCCTGCATTTCCCTGCGGATAAATTCGTGAAAACCAAGAACGCCTTCGGCGCAGAACAGTTCTTCAGCGGAAAGCTCCGCTCCTTTTTCCCACCGGATACCCGGGTACATTTTCTCCGCGTAAGAAGCTTTTCCCTGAAAAGCCCCTCCAATGATCATCTCCATTTTCCGATTCCCTCACTTCAAAATATCCTGTCAAAATAAGTCAGACCGCCGGCTTATAGTTTCATACATGATTTCCGGCGTTTCTAAAACAGTACCGCCGTCAGTACCGCCGTCACCACCGCAGTACCCGCCTCGCAGAGACAGAGAAAGAATCCGGACAGGTCTCCCGTGGTTCCTCCGAAATATTTCAGAGCCGTATGTCTGTAATACAAAAAGATCAAAAAGGCTGAAACAAAAGCCGCGCTTCCAAGGACCGGATGAACCAGAGCCATCGCCGCCCCCAGGATCACCAGAAAACAGATCAGCACATTCCGTACCGTGATCTCTTCCGCTTTTCGGGAAAACTCCGCTACCGTCCCGCTTTCTTTCGCCTTTGGCAGAGTCATTACCCCCAGTCCGGAAAAGCATCGGGACACTGCGAAAATCAGTGAAACGATCAGTACCGATTTTATATTTCCCCCAATCTGGCTGTACGCGCCAAAACAGCAGATGAAATAAACGCATCCTGTGATCACCGCAAAAGCCCCTGCATGGGAGTCTTTCAGGATTTCCAGACGGCGTTCTCTCTCCTGCCAGGAACTTAAGGCGTCCGCCGTATCCAGAAGCCCGTCCACATGGATCCCGCCCGTTATCAACACGGGGATCATCACCAGCAGAGCCGTGCGGAAAACGCCGTCCAATCCCAGCGCGGTTCCGGCGAGAGCAACGGCTGTAAATACAGCCCCTGTCACCAGGCCGATGAAAGGAAAAAAACAGAACATATACTTCATATTTTCCTTCGTCCATTCCGCCTGGGGCATGGGGATTTTGGAAAACATGGAAAAAGCGATCTTAAAACTGTTCCACAGGCTTTTCATACTTTTCTCCCATCTGTCTTTTCTTCACCGGTTATCTTCGGTATCTCCGCGCTCTTTTTAAAGTATACGGGAATCCCGTAGACAACCTCCGCCGCCAGATCCGACTGGCCGGCAAGAAACTGATTTATGTTTCCCAGACAGCGCCGGTAATCCTCTGTGTCACCCTGATAGCACACGGCCTCAGAAAAAATCTCGTTCGTCACCACGATCAGCTGCGCCGCCTGTTCTTTCAGATGAAGGATCCCTTTTGTGATCTCATCATAAGTTTTTTCGTGGGCGCCCTCTTCCCGGAACATTTCGTTTGCCACGAGATTGGACATACATTCCAGAAGCACGGTGCATCCTTCCGGCACATGTACGCCGGAAAGCCCGGTATAGCATTCCAATGTGTCAAACCCTTTGCCGGCACGCATTTTTCTGTGCCGTTTTACTCTTTTACGGCTTTCCCCGTCATAAGGATACATAGTGGCGATATAGATTCTTTTCTCACTGCCGAGAGAGACAACACAGTTTTCGGCGAAAGCCGATTTACCGCTGCCGCTGCCTCCTGTTACAAGGATCATCATTTATACAAGCTCCTCATACTGGTCCACTTTGATATCTTCAAAAGTGCTCATGGATTCATAGACGGCGATCCCCATGTCAAGGAAGGGGAACAGCGCTACGGCGCCGCTTCCTTCGCCCAGACACATATCTCCGTGGATCACCGCTTCTTTGCCCAGGGCTTTCAGGATCAGCTCTGCCGCCGGCTCTTTTGATACATGGGACGCGATCATATAATCCGACGCCTGCGGACAGATCCTCTGTGCCGCCAGCGCCGCCGCGCAGGAAATAAATCCGTCCATGACCACCGGGATACGGTACGCTGCTCCTCCAAGGAACACTCCAGCCAGCCCGGCGATATCCAGACCGCCCACTTTTGCCAGCACATCCACCGGATCGGAGGGATCCGGTGCGTTTATACGGACAGCGGTTTTTATGGCATTGATCTTCCTCTGAAGGCCTTCGCTGGAGAGACCTGCGCCCCGGCCTGTCATCTCTTCCACCGGGCGGTCCAGGAGGACTGCCGCCACGGCGCTGCTTGTGGTGGTGTTTCCGATCCCCATCTCTCCGGTTGCCAGGATACCATATCCTTCTTCCTTCAGGCGCCGCGCCATTTCCATACCGGCCTCTATGGCCTTCACCGCATCTTCCCGGGACATTGCCGGGCCTTTCGTCATATTATGTGTGCCGTACATCACTTTGAACTCTGTGGAGACCTTTGTATCCACGGCCATGCCCACATCAACAGGATATACGTCTGTGCCGCACTGTCTGCACATCACGCAGGCGGAAGTATCTCCGGAAAGGAAGTTCTCAGCAACGATAGCTGTAACCTCCTGTCCTGTCTGGGTAACTCCTTCCTCCACAACGCCGTTGTCCGCGCACATGGCTACCAGCGCTTTTTTGCGGATATCAATATCAGCGCTTCCCGTGATCCCGGCGATCCGGATCACCAGAGTTTCCATTTTACCCAGGGAATGGAGCGGTTTTGCGATACTGTTCCATCTTTTCTGCGCGTTTTCCATTGCTTCCCGGTCTGCCGGCCAGATATTTTTTACAGTCTCTTCAAACGTCATGACACTTTCCTTTCCTTTTTTCCTGTAGTAAACACCAAAAATTTACTGAATATATAGTTCAGTACCAGCACGATGAACTGCGTCAGGAATTTTCCCAGCATATCGTACATTCCCATAACCTCCACCAGGAGCCATACGCCGCCTACTTCCAACATCATTGTCACAAGTCTCGCGCTGACGAACTTGCAGAACGGATGGAAATGGTCCTTAAGCGTCCTGCAGTTATCATGAAAAACGAACCTGGAATTCACTACATAAGCAAAGAGAATGGCTATAATAATCGATATGATATTGGCGGTAATAAGCCCGATGCCGCACCGCCGCAGTACATAAAAGATCACAAGATTGACCAGGGTGGTGCATCCGCCAAAAAACACATATCGGATCACATCGTTTCTGTTTAAGCGGAGGATCAGTTCTTTTATTTTATTCATTACTGCTGTCTCCTCCCCGTACGATTCTGGAAATGATATACCGCGGACGCCGCTTCACTTCTTCGTATATTTTGGCGATATAGTAACCAATGATCCCAAGACTGATCATTACCGCGCTTCCGATCAGAAGCAGTACAATGATGATCGTGGTATATCCCTCTACCGCATGCCCGGTAAAATACTGCACCAGGGAATAGACCGCCAGCAGCAGCGACAGGAGGAAGGAAATCACCCCTCCCACCGTGACAAACTGCAGCGGAACCGTAGTAAACGCCACTATATTGGTAAACGCATATCTGATCAGCGACCAGGAGGACCATTTTGATTCCCCCGCAGCTCTTTCCTGCACTTCGAATTCCACAGCAGTGCTTCTGTAGCCCACCCAGGAAGACGTTGCCCGGAAAAACATATTTCTCTCCGGCATGGACAGGATGCTGTCCACTGCCTGCCGGTCAAGCATTTTAAAATCAGAAGTATTCTGCATATTTACTTTAGTAGCCTTCGACATAATGCCATAAAAAAAGCCGACACATTTTTTATGGAAAAAGCTTTCCCGGCCTCTGGACTTTTTGATGCCCTCGATCACCTGGTATCCTTCCTGCCACAGCCGGTACATCTCCGGAAGAACCTGGGGAGGATGCTGCAGGTCACAGTCCATGACCGCAACCACATCGCCTCCTGCCTGGGCAAGGCCTGCGAACACAGCCGCTTCCTTGCCAAAATTCCTGGAAAAACGAACCCCCACGATATGAGGATCTTTTTTCCCCGCTTTTTCTATCTCCGTCCATGTATTATCCCGGGATCCGTCGTCCACCAGAACAAGTTCATAACCTATTCCGGCTTCGTTCAGTACTTCTCCGAGAACACGGCAGGTTTTTGCTATCATCAGTTCTTCATTATAAGCCGGGAGCACTACTGATAAAACACTCATACTTTCTGTATCCTCTTTTTCTTTTTATTCATATGGTTAAAAGATACCAGACAAATGTAACACACAGCTCCGGCCAAAGTCAAGCACGCCCCGACTTTCAGGTACGGCGTACAGTAAACCAGGCGGATCTCATGCTCTCCCTCCTCAAGTTCCAGCGCCATATACATGGTGTTGGCCCTGAGAAGTTCCGTCTCCTCTCCGTCCACGTATGCGCGGAACCCTTCGCTGTATGGAAGTGAGATCAGCAACGCCTTGGGTTTAGAAAGAGAAATCCTTCCGGTAAGGGAATTCGTACCTGTCTGAATGTCTGTGAGAACATTTTTCGCCAGATTCCTTGTCTGCTGCCCGATATTCTCTACCGGCTGACTGACAACCTTCAGTGTCTCAAAAGTGTAAACGCCTGTATTTTCAAAAGTGAGCGTAATGGTACGAACCGGTTTTGGGCTGTAGCCCACATTACAGAGAAAATTATGCTTTCCACTGTAGGCGTTGTATCTATCTGTGTAAATCTTTATTTTTTTGTCCGGAAAAGCCCCGCTTACCTCTATGGAAGCCTCCTGGCTCTCCTTCCAGTAACGCCAGCGGCTGTCCTCTTCAAGTACCTGATTTTTCTCATAGCGGGTCATTTTTTTCCACTCTTTCCCGCTGACGAGTTCTCCGGGAGAAAGAGCGTCATAGTCCAGTCCCTCTGTGATCAGATAAGTCTCGCTTTCTTCCACACCTTCAAAAGACAGCTTCAGCTTCGCTCCCTCTTCCGTCACAGTGATCTTCCCGTCTTCCATACGGCATCCTCTCCCTTCTGTCACGGTGTAGGGAAGCTCCCGGTCGTTAAACTCTGTATCTGTTTCCGGAAGACTGCTTGTTTCCAGGACGATTCCCTGAAGAAGCGCCTGCTGTTTTTCTGTGACGCTCATTTTCTCATATTCTTCACGGGAAATATAGGAATCATAGGTATATCCCACCGGAAGCGCATCCTGGCACCTGTAGGCCTCATAAGTCTTTCCGTTCTTTTCCGCAGTCCCCGACAGCCATTGATATCCATAGGGAAGATACTGGTTTTCTTCATTTTTGATCACGAAATACTTCACAGAAGCAAGGCGGTCCAGGATCGTACGTCCGTCCAGATTCTCATAATGCTGTTCCCATGGCGTATTCAAATACATCTCGTCAAAAAAGGTTCCGATACTTCCGCTTGCCACACTGAAATAATAGGACGTACCATTAGTCCCCATATACATGGAGGAATTGTCGCAGGAGAGAGCGTCCAGCTGATCGTAGCGGTAAAGAGAATCATCTTCTGCATCCAGCACTGCAAGATCCGTACCTGATTCCAGTTTTTCCACAGCTTCTCCCTGATCAGAAAATTCGGAGAGATAATCCTTTTCCAGTGAATACTGGTAACTGATGTTAAGAAGGATTCCCGCCACAGTGAGACTTCCAAGGAGCAGAGAGAGACTTCTTCTTCGCACATACACGCTGCCGAAACAGAGGACGACCGCCGATGTGGATATCAGGATCAACACAGCCATCATATTCCGTTCTGTTCGGGACACCTGCCAGAACAGGGCCGCCACGCTGTAGATCAGCGTCATTACAAATATTCGCCGTTTTTCCTTTATGGTAAGGGTAAAAAGCTCCGGATATATTTTCACACAGATATAGGCGATCAGCATTCCATAGGCCCAAATCCACCGGTTGGACACATAGGAAAAACCGTTGAGCACATGACCGGCAAAGGGAATGAGCAGGAAAATGTTCAGAAGAAGAAAACTCGCCTTCAGGCTCATATACTTCTTCTTTTTCGAAAACATGACAAACACGCCTGCCATAGCCGCAGCGGAGTATCCCGCAACTCCCCACTGGATCATATTTTCCCCGATGAGGCAGCCAAGATATTTCTCATAGTAAATCCGGTCGTACAGAAGCGGAACATAATTCTCCGCCTGGAATCTCTGCGTTCCAAAAAGCGGGATCAGCACCGGCAGAAGAACAAGCGCCGCCATCATCACTGCGATCAGGGAGTAACCGGCAAATACGGCAAGCCATCTTCCGATATCTTTCAGAGAACGTTTTTCAAATATATGAAAGTATTCAAAGGCTGCATAAAGCACCATGAATATCCCGATCATATAGAAAAAGTAAAAGTTGGAAACTCCTGCAAGTGTTACAGACCAGATAAAAACATATGGTTTCTCTCTTCTGTATATCTTATCGATTCCCATGAGCACCAGGGGAAGATAAATCATGGGATTGGCGAAATACGGATGTTTCATGGCGGCGTAGCTCGTCCATCCTGCAAAAATATAGATAAAGACGCCGAGAAATACGGCCTGTCTGGAATTTTCATGGTAAAAACAGTACCTGGAAAACGCGATACCCGCAAGATAGATCCGCAAAAATACCAGCGCTTCATAGAGAATCTCCGTATGTTCTGCCGGCACAAATACGGAAAGCAGAGTCAGGGGATCTCCGATCACATAATAGTGGAGCGTCGTCAGGATATCCGATCCGTATCCGATATTCATATCCCACATGGGGATTGCCGGATCATGATCTATAAATATGGATTTCAGGATATCTCTCAAATATCCGCCGTAATACGCCAGGGCGTTCAGATGCTGGGGAACGCCGTCATGGCTCCATATCAGCGATTTTCCGTTCAGGTAAAAATGCAGGTACAGGATCAGCGCCAGTATTGCGAATACCAGCGTATAGGCAGCATAAAAATTTCTTCTCTCTTTATTTAATAAAAATCTTTTACTCATAATTTTTTCGAATCACTGAAAGTATAAAAGAGCCGCGGTACGGATGTACCGCGGCTCCCTGTCAGAACTTAGTCTTCTTTACCATAAAGAGCGGTAAGTTTGCTCAGGTAATCATATCTTTCTTTTGCTTCAGATTCATTCTTAGCAAACAGTCTTGCGGCCTTTTCCGGATTCTGACGTTTCAGAGAATTGTAACGAACTTCTCCGTCAAGGAAATCCTGATAGTTGTCCATATCCGGAGCTTTGGAGTCCAGAGTGAACTTGTTCTCTGCCGCCGGGTTGAAGCGGAAGTTGTGCCAGTATCCGCACTTAACAGCCAGCTCTTCCTCTGTCTGTGCTTTCGCCATACCCTTCTTGATACCATGGTTGATACATGGAGCATATGCGATGATCAGAGACGGTCCCGGATATGCCTCAGCCTCTGCCAGAGCTTTTACAGTCTGATTGAAGTCTGCGCCCATGGAGATCTGTGCAACATATACATAGCCGTAGCTCATAGCGATAGAAGCCATATCTTTCTTCTTCACTTCTTTACCGCCTGCCGCGAACTGAGCGATCGCGCCTGTCGGTGTAGCCTTGGAGGACTGTCCGCCGGTATTGGAGTAAACTTCTGTATCGAATACCATAACATTGATGTCCTGTCCGCTTGCGAGAACATGGTCAACACCGCCGAATCCGATATCATAAGCCCATCCGTCGCCGCCGAATACCCACTGGGATTTCTTTGCAAGGAAGTCTTTCTGTGCAAGGATTTCTTTTCCGGCTTCGCATCCGCATGCTTCCAGAGCTGCAACCAGTTTATCTGTAGCAGTTCCGTTCAGAGCGCCTACGCTGAAGGTATCCAGCCACTCCTGACCTGCTGCCTTCACGTCTTCGTTTTCTGTGGATTCTACAAGAGCTTCCACCTTGGTCTTCAGACCGTCACGGATTGCTTTCTGAGCAAGAAGCATACCGTAACCGAACTCTGCGTTATCCTCGAACAGAGAGTTGGACCATGCCGGACCCTGTCCTTTGGCGTTTACAGTGTAAGGCGTAGACGGTGAAGAGTTACCCCAGATAGAGGAGCATCCTGTTGCGTTTGCAATGTACATTCTGTCGCCGAAAAGCTGAGTGATCAGTTTTGCGTACGGAGTCTCGCCGCAGCCTGCGCAGGCGCCGGAGAACTCAAGCAGCGGCTGCTTGAACTGGCTTCCCTTTACAGTTGTCTCTTTGAATTTTGCGATAACGTCTTCTTTTACAGGAAGTGTTACGCCGTAGTCGAAGTACTTCTGTACTCCTGCGTTTGCTTCCATGTTTTCCATAACAAGTGCTTTCGCACCTTTCTTGCCCGGGCAGACATTTGCGCAGGAACCGCATCCTGTACAGTCATAAGCGGATACAGTCATGGAGAATTTATATTCTTTCATACCGGTCATCGGCAGAGTAGTCATACCTTCCGGTGCGTTTGCAGCTTCTTCTTCCGTAAGAGCTACCGGACGGATAACAGCGTGCGGGCACACATATGCGCAGCGGTTACACTGGATACAGTTTTCCGGCTGCCATACCGGGATATTTACAGCGATTCCACGTTTCTCATATGCGGAGGAACCGGAGGGAGTCGTACCGTCTACATAAGCTGTAAATGCGGATACAGGCAGGGTGTTGCCTTCCTGTGCGTTTACTTTGGACTGAATGTTGTTTACGAAATCTACAACATCCTGTCTTCCGCCTTCTGCATGAGCCATGAACAGGCCTTCATCTTCTGCGTCTTTCCAGCTTTCCGGAACTTCTACTTCATGAACCTGTTTTGCTCCGGCGTCGATAGCCGCCCAGTTCTTCTGAACAACGTCGTCGCCCTTACGTCCGTAAGTAGCCTTTGCAGCGGCCTTCATCAGCTCGATCGCCTTGTCCTCCGGAATGATTCCGGTAAGTTTGAAGAATGCGGACTGCAGGATCGTATTGATACGTGTCGGTCCCATGCCGGTCTCGATACCGATCTTAACGCCGTCGATGGTGTAGAACTTGATGTTGTGGTTTGCGATAAACGCCTTCACCTGTCCCGGAAGATGTTTCTCAAGACCTTCCATATCCCACGGACAGTTCAGAAGGAATGTACCTCCGTCTACCAGCTCCTGAACCATGTTGTACTTATTCACATAAGAAGGATTATGGCATGCTACAAAGTCAGCTTTGTGGATCAGGTATGTGGATTTGATCGGTTTCTTACCGAAACGAAGGTGGGACATGGTAACGCCGCCGGACTTCTTGGAGTCATAGTCAAAGTAAGCCTGAGCGTACATGTCAGTGTTATCGCCGATGATCTTGATGGAGTTCTTGTTCGCACCAACAGTACCGTCAGCGCCAAGTCCCCAGAACTTGCAGTTGGTGGTTCCTTCCGGTGTTGTTACGATAGCTTCTCCTGTCTCCAGGGAAAGGTTTGTAACGTCGTCCACGATACCAACAGTAAATTTCTCTTTTTCAGTGTTGTTGTAAACAGCAACGATCTGAGCCGGTGTAGTGTCTTTGGATCCAAGTCCGTAACGTCCGGAGAATACCGGAACATCTTTGAACTTCGTATCTTTCAGAGCAGCTACAACATCCAGATACAGCGGCTCGCCCAGAGCGCCCGGCTCTTTTGTTCTGTCAAGAACAGTGATCTGTTTTACAGTTTCCGGAATCGCATCGATCAGAGCCTGTGCGCAGAACGGTCTGTAAAGACGTACTTTGACAACGCCGACTTTCTTTCCTGCTGCCATCAGATAATCGATAGTCTCTTCGATAGTATCGTTTACAGAACCCATTGCAACGATCACGTGCTCAGCGTCTGCAGCTCCGTAATAGTTGAACAGCTTGTAGTCTGTACCGATCTTCTCGTTTACTTTGTCCATGTAGCTCTGTACTACTGCCGGAAGAGCGTCATAGTACGGGTTACATGCTTCTCTTGCCTGGAAGAAGATATCCGGATTCTGAGCGGATCCTCTCTGGCAGGGATGATTCGGATTCAGGGCATGGTTGCGGAATGCTGCAATAGCGTCCATATCCGCCATATCCTTCAGATCCTCATAATCCCATGTCTCGATCTTCTGGATCTCGTGTGATGTACGGAAACCGTCGAAGAAGTTGATGAACGGAACTTTGCCCTTGATTGCTGACAGATGAGCAACAGGTGTCAGGTCCATAACTTCCTGAACAGAGGATTCGCAGAGCATTGCGCATCCGGTCTGACGACAGGCCATAACGTCGGAATGATCTCCAAAAATGGAAAGTGCGTGAGAAGCCAGCGCACGGGCAGATACGTTAATTACGCCCGGCAGCTGCTCGCCGGCAATTTTGTAAAGGTTCGGGATCATCAGAAGAAGACCCTGGGATGCGGTAAAAGTAGTAGTCAGAGCGCCTGCTGCGAGAGAACCGTGAACTGCACCGGCTGCACCAGCCTCAGACTGCATCTCTGTTACCTGTACTTCATGTCCGAAGATGTTCTTTCTTCCCTGGGTTGCCCACTCGTCTGTAGCTTCCGCCATAACAGAGGAGGGGGTGATCGGGTAAATCGCAGCTACATCAGAAAAAGCATATGATGCATGAGCGGCTGCATGATTACCATCCATGGTTTTCATCTTTCTTGCCATAGTTTTCTTTTCCTCCTTAAAGGTTTGATGAAAAAAATTATTTCTAGACCGCAGTCCGGTCTAAAATTCCGTTAATGATTATACCATATAATCTGGATATTGTCCAATCAGATTAGGTTTTTTTTGTATCTATTCGCATACAAAAAAAAGCGCTCCGCAGCATTTGTTAAAAAATAACAGCCCGGCGGACCACTTCTTCTGTTTATATGCCGGCTATGGTCAACAGGATTCAAATATCTCCTTCAGAGTTTTTCTTTTCAGAAGTTTCCAGAGTTCGCCCTGGATCTGGGCAAGTTCTCTGTGAACAAGACAGATCGTTCCGTCCCCGCCGTCCCGGACGCAGTCATAATCCGGATCCAGGCAGTCGATGATCCGCATATCCGGATCGATAGCGGTGTATACATCATAAAGGTTCATTTCTCCAAGACCACGGTTGAGGGAATATCCTCCGTGTACGCCCCTGAACCCTTTTACAATTCCTGCTTTCTGTAGTTTTTTGAGAATTTTGTAAGCGAAGGGCGCCGTGATCACTTCCCGCTCACAGATATCATTCACACTGAGCCTCTCTTCTCCTGTCAGCGCGCGGATTACTCTTACTGCATAATCACACTCTCTTGTAATCAACATAATTTATGTCCTCTCTCTGATGTCTTCAAATAATCCATTTACAGCCATATTATAGCAGTGAATTTGTGAAAATTCAACACGTTACGCGAACATAAACCTTTATTTTTCACCAAATATCAACAAAATCCCCACAGCAAGGATCACCAGACCAAGAATTCTCCTCAGCCAGATCCCCGCCTTTTTATAGGAAGGATCTGATGCGATCCTTTCTATATAACCGTATCCTATCCCTGTCCCGATCAGGAGCAGACTGTGGCCCAGAGCATAGAGCACCATCAGAAGAACGCCCCACCAGGCGTTCCTGCCCAGTTCAGCCACAAGGGCCAGGAGAGCGATCATTACCGGAACCGCGCAGTGGGAGGCAAACACACCGCTGAGCGCTCCTGTCAGAAAAGCTCCTGCATAGCCTTTCTTCGTCCCGTATTTCGACAGATGGATATGTGGGATAATATTGACGATCCCCCATACCTGAAGAGCCATAAACACCATCAGCACTCCCATCAGGATCGCCCACCAGTGCCCCGCCTCATGCATTCTGTGTCCGATGAAAGAAGCCACGGAACCAAAGATCCCGAAGGTAACCGCCATACCGGCTGCCATGGCAAGGGAAAGCCTTAACGATTTCTTCCTGTCGGCCCCGACAGCTCCCACACAGGCCAGAAGCATCGGCACAGAGGCCAGGGAACACGGTGTAAAAGATGTAACTATGCCGGCAAAAAGGCTCAATACCGGAGCGGCCCACAGATTTTCGGCCATAAGCCCGGTCAGTGTATTTATAATTTCTGTCATCTGATTTCTCTGCCTTTCTGTAAAGATATTCCCGGAATATCCCTCATTTTTTTCTTTTGAAACAGGATTATATCAGCATTCCTTCTTTTTTTCAAGAAATAACTCTTGCAAAATCCCAGCTTTACGGTACAATGGGGATTGAGCTGTGTTAACGGCACATAAGAACGAAGATGACGAAACCATAACGAAGAAAAGAGGTATCTTATGATTTCAGCAAATAATATCACACTGAGAGTAGGCAAAAAGGCTCTCTTTGAAGATGTAAACATCAAGTTTACAGAAGGCAACTGCTACGGACTGATCGGAGCCAACGGAGCAGGCAAATCCACTTTCCTGAAAATCCTTTCCGGCCAGCTGGAACCCACTAAGGGCGAAGTCGCCATTACTCCTGGCCAGCGTCTGTCCTTCCTGCAGCAGGATCATTTCAAATATGACGCGTATCCTGTTCTGGACACTGTGATCATGGGCAACGCGAGACTTTACGAGATCATGAAAGAAAAGGAAGTCATTTACGCCAAAGAGGATTTTACCGATGAGGACGGCATCCGTGCCAGCGAACTGGAAGGCGAATTTGCCGAAATGAACGGCTGGGAAGCGGAGTCCGACGCGGCGACCCTTCTCAATGGTCTTGGAATTGAAACGGAATTTCATTATATGCAGATGTCCGAACTGACAGGAAGCCAGAAGGTGAAGGTCCTGCTGGCCCAGGCCCTTTTCGGCAACCCGGATATCCTGCTCCTGGACGAGCCCACCAACCACCTGGATCTTCCGGCGATCGAATGGCTTGAGGAATTCCTGATTAATTTTGAAAACACGATTATCGTGGTTTCCCATGACCGTTATTTCCTGAATAAAGTCTGCACCCATACAGCCGATATCGACTACGGTAAGATCCAGCTTTATGCGGGAAACTACGATTTCTGGTTTGAATCCAGCCAGCTTCTTATCAAACAGATGAAAGAAGCCAACAAAAAGAAAGAGGAAAAGATCAAAGAGCTGCAGGAATTTATTTCCCGTTTCAGCGCCAACGCCTCCAAATCCCGTCAGGCCACTTCCAGGAAACGTGCCCTGGAGAAAATCCAGCTGGATGAAATGCGTCCCTCCAGCCGTAAATATCCCTACATCGATTTCCGTCCCAACCGCGAGATCGGAAACGAGGTCCTGATGGTGGAAAACCTGTCCAAGACCATCGACGGAGTAAAGGTTCTTGACAACATTTCCTTCACTCTGGGACATAACGATAAAGTCGCTTTTGTCGGCGCCAACGAACAGGCGATCACCACCTTCTTCCGTATCCTTATGGGAGAACTGGAACCGGATGAGGGTAATTACAAATGGGGCGTCACAACTTCCCAGGCATATTTCCCCAAGGACAATACGCAGGAATTTGACAATGACCTGACGATCACCGACTGGCTCACTCAGTATTCCGAGATCAAGGACGCCACCTATGTCCGCGGTTTCCTGGGACGTATGCTGTTTCCCGGCGAGGACGGCGTAAAAAAAGTCCGGGTTCTCTCCGGTGGAGAAAAAGTCCGCTGTCTTCTCTCCAAAATGATGATCTCCGGCGCGAATATCCTGATCCTGGACGAGCCCACCAACCATCTGGACATGGAATCCATTACCGCGCTGAATAACGGACTGATCAAGTTCCCGGGAGTTATTCTTTTTACTTCCCACGACCATCAGTTTGTCGAGACCACAGCCAACAGAATCATGGAAATCCTGCCCAACGGCACCCTGATCGACAAGATCACCACCTATGACGAATATCTGGCAAGCGATGAAATGGCAAAGAAACGCCACGTATACCAGGTAAGCGAGGAAGACGCCGAAGACAACTGATGCCCGCGGCGCATTCTTGCAGAATATCAAAATACAAGGTTTTCTATCAAAAAAATGGCAGACATCACTTCACAGTGATATCTGCCGTTTTTCCATTTGTTATCCTGAGAAGCCTGTCCACAGGAACTTTCAGCGTCAGGCCGATCCGCCCTCCGCTCACATAAATTTCTCTGAAATTTCCCACTGAACCGTCAAAGATTACCGGATATGGTTTCTTCATGCCCACAGGGCTGCATCCGCCCCGCACATATCCTGTTATCTTCAGGATATCCTTCACATGTATCATATCCACGGTCTTCTCTCCTACCGCTCTGGCCGCAGCCTTGCGGTTCACTTCTTTCATGATCGGAACCACAAACACATAATACCCGCCGCTTTTTCCTTCCATCACAAGAGTCTTATATGACTGTTCATAAGGCGCTCCCGTCAGATCCGCGCTGTGGATCCCGTCAATGAATTCATCACATTCATATGTAAGCGCCTCATAGGGTATTTTTGCTCTTTCCAGCATCCTCATTGCGTTAGTCTTCGCTTCTTTTGCCATGATCTTTTTTCTTCCGGCGCGCCCTTCCTGAAATCTTTTCCCACATAAGGTCGCTTTTCCGGTCTTCCTCCTCCATCATTTCGTTCAGGATCTCCTCGTCGAGAAGCTCCTCGTCAATTTCCTCGTCGGACTGCCGCACTCTTCTCCGGGGACTATAGTCTCTGGTTCTGTCAAAATCATCAACGTCAGCAGTCATGTACTCCCGCTCTTTCCGGCTGATTTTTTTCTTTCTGCCATCTGCGGAAACCCTTCTCTCTCTCAGTTCCTCCGCTTCATCTTCCTCATAATCCAGGTCATCCTCATCTTCTTCTACACGTCTGCGGTTCGTGGCAAACTGAATCAGCATTCCCAGAAGGGCGAATCCGATACTAAGAAGAATACCGTATGGAATATCTGCCAGGCCTCCCAGCTTCGCAGCCGAAACGCCCGCCATGGCTCCTCCCATAAGACTGGTGCCGACAATGATCACTTCCCTGGCCCATTTCATAGCCAGGCTTCCCAGCAGTACCCCCGCAAGGATACACAGAAAGAACACCAGAGATGACGTGGGATGCAGGACATATATCGCAACACTCATCCCAAGTCCTGCGCCCAGTACGAAAATACCCGCTTTATAACTGAGAAAAACAATCACAGCCAGAACGATTCCAACACCGACAGCAGCGGCAATAAATACCGTTCTCTCCCGGACGCCCATACTGAAAGCGCCGCCCAGGCCGATGCCCGCGCCGATCACAAAACCGAACAGCATCATCCAGAACCGGAGCAACCTGTATCCAAGAATACAGTTCAGCACGCCGAACACAAGGAGAACAGCGAAAGCCGCCGAAGCCGCGCCGGATACAGCCGGCACGGTACGCACTCTCTCAATAATATTCATAAATCTCAGCATTATATCCATCATACGCATTCATCTCCTCTAAAACATCAGATAGATTGTTTTCATATTCTGTAAAAGGCCGTAATGATATTCCACGCTGCCAAGCCCGTACAGTTCCAGATAATACTCCGCCGCATGCCGGACATATCCGTCCTGTATCCATTCAGTGTAAGCCATATCATAGGCGTCCTGGTCAGAAAATTTGAAACGGACAACAGCCGCCCCGTTATTAAGCCGCATTTTGCAGTAGTCCAGGAGCTGCTGTCTGTCATAGTGGTCAAAACATCCCTGATTCAGCACATAAAAATTCCGGTCAGTCGACGTGCAGTCCGGAACGGTAAATTCCTCCGAAGGAGTATAAGTCATTTCATATTCTTCCGGGAACGGGCAGAGATAATCATACAGGGTTGTTTTGTGCTCGGCCAGCTGTACGGCGTCTCCTTCCAGGAATTCCGGCTGATCGCCGTTAGTTGCGTCTACGTAATAAAACTGTCCGTCTATCTGGACGATGTTCCACGCATGGCCTTCACTGCTCCCTATGGTATTTCCCTCTACATATATACAGGGAATCCCGAGTCTTTCCAGCAGATATTGTACAGCTCTGGCATATCCCGCACAGACAGCCTGTTTTTTCCAGAAAACCCCGGCTATGTTCTGGTCGTGTTCCGATTCCATATATTCTGTATTATCAATAACATAGGTGTAGACTGCTTTTACCTGTTCATAAGGATCCGAGATCCCCTGAAGCCCGGCGGAAACATTCTGCCATGCCTGCTCCATTGCCTGAAGGATTTCGCGGACTTCCTGTTCCGTATATGTGTAACCGGGAGAAAATATGCTGTAATCCGCACCTTCGTATGTCGTCTTATATACTGTTTCACGGTTATGTATCCAGAAAAGCTCCGGATGATCTTTCAAAAGCGCATGGTAAACTCTGTCTACCAGGCTGTCATCTCCGGAAGTCAGATAGAATTCCTCCTCACGGTTCCTGATACCTTCCAGCATTTCACGGTATACCCTGCGTTCCGCCTCGTTAAGCTGGCCGAAATAATATTCCTGATGTCCGGCATCCGTCTGTATAAGCTCCTGCTCCCGAAGTTCCCGGACATCCGCCGGCTCCGAACGGAAAAGATCTCTCGCTGCGTCAACAGCAGATTCCAGACCGGATTCCGTTCTGTCCGCCTCATTCGCTCTCCGGATCTCAGGGCTCTTCCAGAGAAGTCCGGCCGCCGTCAGGCACAGTATGATAAGAAGCCATGGAAACCTTCTTTTTTTCATCTGGTATATACTCCCTAAAAAATTGTTGATATTCTTTCTGTCAAGAGTTACACTGAAATCAGTTTTATCTTAACACATTTCACACAGGAGACTGTATTATGAGCATTAAAATACCTATCGAAACATCTGCGCGCCATATCCATATTTCAAAAGAGGATTTTGAAACACTTTACGGAAAAGGCGCTCAGCTTCATTATATCAAAGAACTCAGCCAGCCCGGACAATATCTGTGCCGGGAACGTCTGAACGTCATCGGCCCCAGGGGGACATTTGAGAATATGGCCATCCTTGGGCCGTTCCGAAAAGAAACACAGATCGAACTTTCTCTCACCGACACCAGAAAGCTGGGCATTCCGGGAATCATCCGCCAGTCAGGAGATATCGAGGGTACTCCCGGCTGCATTCTGAGAGGACCGGAAGGAGAACTTGAGATTTCCAGAGGCGTGATCGTAGCCAAACGCCATATCCACATGACTCCGGACAATGCCCTTACCCTGAATGTACGTGACAATGACGAGGTTTTTGTTCTCACCAAAAGTTACGGCAGGGCCCTGATCTATGCAGATGTCGTAGTCCGCGTAAGCTGGGACTACCGCCTTGCCATGCATGTAGACACGGATGAAGCCAACGCCTTCTCCAGCGACGCCGAACCTTACGGTGTGATCATCCGTCTTTTTGACGATAATTACAGTACGGATAAATGGATTGAAGAAATTCTGTCCGGAATACACAGATAGATATCTTCTGCTAAAAATTATGCCCATGCAGTTCTTACCTGATCTGCATGGGCAGTTTTTATCAATTCTGGAACGAAACTTCAACACTGCTGAAGTCTGCCTGTCCCTGAGAATCTGTTGAAGTATTCTGTGAAACAAACACATTCTGTTCAAGGATGCCCTGAAGAGTACCGGTGACTTCCGCACTGCCTGATCCTGAAACATCTGTTGTCACAGTCTCCTGAGCTGTTCCTGCGTCTGTCGCATCATCAAAGATAACCTCGATGCTGTCTGTATCCGCCACAGTATCATTTCCGCCGGTAAGAACACTTTCTTCTGATCCGCTGTTCAGATCTGCCGCACCCGTATCCGTACCGCTGACATCCGTCACGGTCTCGACAGGCTCCGCATTACTTGCGGACGCTCCGGCGCTGACCATCTGGGAAAGTTCTTCCTGACTCGGGTAGAAGGAAGGCTGACGGATATAACGGAAGCTGGCGCCATAAGCCTCGCCTACGGTTACGCCGTTCTTGCTGGAAGAACAATGTACCGCGATCCAGTCGCCTGCATCTGTCTTTCCGCAGATGATGCCTACATGATTATCGCTTCCGGCCTCCGGGCCTCTCTGGAATACCAGATCTCCCGGCTGCGCCTCCTGTTCGCTTACAACATTGGCATTCAGCCACTGCTCAGATGTTCCGTCTCCCACGGCCTGCTGCATGGACTGATCCAGATAGCCGTTGATCACTGACCAAGTAACAAACCCGCTGCAGTCAAGACCGTATGCCCGGGTAGTTCCTGTACTCGGACTGCCGGCAGCGGATACCGTCTCCGCCGCTCCCCAGCTGGGATCATCTCCAATTACCGTGGACTTACCTCCCCAGAAATATCCCACTTCTCCCACCAGGGAATAAGCTGCCGCGATTACATTTACACGTTCTTCGGAAACATCGTCTCCTACGCTCTGGCGTATAAATCCTTTGGCGTCTGTTACAATGGAGCAGAGGAGTTTACAGTCCGTCTCCACATATTTCTTCAGGATCTCTCTGTCTTCCTGCGCAATATTGTTCTCCTTGATGTATGTATTGATGTGATAGTTGCCGTAGGAGGCATGGGTCGGATTCTCCGCATCTCTGATAACCGGATTTAATTCCGAGAAAATCTCCGCAAGAGCATCCTTGGCGGATGCGTCCAACTTATATTCGCTGACTCCCTGCTGGCTCTGCTCATATACATATACAGCCAGGATATCCTGCCAGTTCCTCACAAGAAGAGAATCTGAAGACGCCGTCTGGCCGTTGGCCCTGGTATCGCTGGCGTCCGTCAGACCGTTGGCCGCCTTATATTCCTTCTCGATCTGATTCATGACATCTTCAAAATCATCAGAAAAAGAAAGCTGGTAATTATCTTTCAGACTGTCAAGATAAAATTCCTTTCCCGCATGGAGATTGGAAACCATACTGCTGTAGTAAACCGGTGTTCCTGTCTTCGCAGCGGAACCGTCTGTGAGGGCGTCCACTGTTTCATTTTTGTCGGAGACTTCTTTTTTCAGGTTCTCGATCTGCTTCTCATACTGTACGAGAAGTTTATAGTTTGTTACCTGTTTTTTCTGTTCGTCCGTAAGTTTATTATACGCTGTACGAAGTTCCTTGACTTTGGCTTCGTGTTTTACTGTAAGTTTCACCTTGGAGAGAGCTTCAATGCCGTCCACAACTTTCTTCACTGCTTCGTCTGTCTCCCCCGGCGTCACCGATGGCGTCGGCGTCTCACTGGGATTCCCGGGCGTCACTGACGGTGTCGGCGTCTCGCTGGGATCATCCGGCGTCACTGACGGTGTCGGCGTCTCGCTGGGATCATCCGGCGTCACTGACGGTGTCGGCGTCTCACTGGGATCATCCGGCGTCACTGACGGCGTCGGCGTCTCGCTGGGATCATCCGGCGTTACCGATGGTTCCGGTGTCTCGCTGGGATCATCCGGTGCAGGCGTCTCCACCGGAACAGTAGGCTGCGGAGTCTCGGCTGGTGCTGACGTTGGTTCCGGCGCGGATGTCGGAGTACCTGTAAAAGCGTCCTCTCCGCTGCTGAAAGCGTCACTCTCCTGCGCCGCCATAACAGGCGCCGTTCCTGACAGTACTGTTGCCGCTGCCAGTGTTATACATAAATACTTTTTCAAAAATTTATTTTTCATTCTGAAAAATATACTCCTTTCCAAGAGCATATCTCTATTCCCCTATTATATAAAGGTATGCTTTCATTTCAAATTCAGGTCTGACAAATGCTGCTTACATATAACCGGCTTTATTTTAGCATACACTTTTTTTAAAATCAACCGCCGGAGGCAAATGCTCCGGCGGTTTCATACAAATTTCATATTTTTTTCATATTTTCATCATACTGCTGCGGGAATCGGAAAAACAGGAACAAATTCCCGGCAAAGCTGAAGAACTCCCTGGAACACCTGAAAACATACCCCTAAAATGTACCGGATATCTTCTGCTATATTCCTCTCCATGGACAAATATGCCGAATGACGTACCTTTACGTAATTCATCAGTTCTTCAAAACTACTGAAACGTATTGCATATGACGCGTACTGATCCGCCTGTCCGGTCTTGATACATGCTTTCAGACGGTTCTTGAGTTCTTTCTCATAACTGTTGTGCTCCACAAGGGACCCTTTAAACGTCCTGTTGTGCGGAAAAGTGAAATAGTCCGCAATGTAGTGGAGTATTTCGCCCAGCCTTCTCCAGAACACCCTGTCGCTGAGATCCGTCCTGTTATCCTCCACCAGAATCTGGAGTTTACCCTGAACCTCGTCAAAAGTGCCGAAAAACTCATGCCGCTTCGTAACAAAAGACGGTCTGATATCCGGGAGGATATTTCCCAGACAGAAAGCTTTCCTGTGAGACTGAAGGCTCCAGGAGTCTGTCATCTGGTCTGCAAGATAGCGTCCAAGGAGTATATGTGATTTTTTTCTCAAAATTACACTTCTTTCTTTTTATAAACAGTGTTTCCTGTTACCATCACTTACTATAGCAGATGATCAGGATTTTTTCAAATAAAGATTTTGTAAATTTTTGAAGAAAATATGTACAAAATCACTTATGAAAGATTTCTCCCGCTTTGTCTGCAAAACGTTTCCCGAAAATCCGGAAAGTCTCCCGGCTGTTCTCGTAATGTCCCTCCACCGCGTCAAGAGCCACCGGCCCCAGATGAATATATGGTTTTCCCAGAGACGAGCCCCCTGAATAGATCAGCATTCCTTTTACCAGCATATGGCCGATCAGCGTCATAACGGCGATATCGCCGCCGCCCTGGGCAAAATGTGCGGTAGAATATACTCCGCCGAGTTTTCCCGCCAGACTGATCCCGGCGCTGTCCACATCAAACCATTTTTTCATCTGCCAGCAGGTGCTTGCCAGATATGTGGGAGTTCCGAATATCACGCCGTCGCTGGAAGCGATATACTCTGCATCCAGAGGTTCTTCAATGGAAAAAAGCCTTGCTTCCCCGCCTTCTGAACGGATTCCTGCGGCAATCTCTTCGCCCATTTCTTTTGTGTGTCCTGTTTTGCTGTAATAGATAATTGAAATTTTCATTGTATCCACCTCTCTTTCGTTTATTATATCATGACTGCCCTCAGTCATGACAGATAAAATTCAACTGAAATTAAATACTGAAATAAAGGTATACAATCGGATAGGGGAAGTTCCTTCCCCATCCGATCCCCGCGATACCCGGGCAGCTCACGGCCATGGTACTTATCCGATTTTCTGAACTGTCATGGAGACAGGACCGTAGAAATATGGACTGCCGTCTCCCGTCACCTGCAGTGTGGACGGAGCGGACGCCGCCTGAACGATCTGTGAAAACGAAACCGTAGCCGTATCCGCCGCGCTGTTGAAAGTATGCTGTACAGTTGTTCCCGGCACGATCGTGCCGTCCTGTTCAAGATTAAGAGTCACCGTCAGGGGGAACGACGCTCCTGTGCCCGGAGCAAGCGCGCTCTGGAAGGATACATTGTAGAACCCCGGTTCCTGCAGCGTCACCGCAGGACTGTTCTGATCATGGGTAACTGCCGTTCCGTTCTGAGAAGCGTTCCTGTCAAGGATCAGATCCGTTCCTGTGGTTCCCGCCTGCGGCGGCGTAGAATATGCTGACAGGAACTGCGCTTCCTGGGCCGCCGGTCCTGTAGGACCCGTCGCCCCTGTGGGGCCTGTCGCTCCTGTGGGGCCTGCAGGGCCTTCCGGACCTGTTGGACCTGCTGCTCCCGCGGGGCCTGCCGCTCCTGTTGGGCCTGTGGCTCCTGTTGGACCTGTCGCTCCTGTTGGACCTGTCGCTCCCGCGGGGCCTGCCGCTCCTGTGGGGCCTGTCGCTCCTGTGGGGCCTGCCGCGCCTGTGGGGCCTTCCGCTCCTGTGGGACCTGTCGCTCCTGTGGGACCTGTCGCTCCTCCCGCCGGGCCGGTTGCCCCTGTGGGACCTGTCGCCCCTGTCGGACCTGAAGGACCGGGCGGTCCGGGCGGTCCGGGCGGTCCGGGCGGCGGACATGGCCTGCAGGGTCCGCAGGGATTACATCCACAGGACTGCTCTTCCATATCCTGATCTCTTCTATTATTAAACCAAAGCATTCTTTTCTCCTTTAAACCGTTTATTTCCCTATATCATATGCTTTTAACGGATCCTTGTTCACTGCATTTTCCATATCCGCCCACACACATCCGTCAATTCTTACAATTTTGGATAAAAATATCATTTTTGTATTGTGTATTTTTATGGAACAAGTTAAAATGTAAAAGAATACTAATAAAGGGGGACAATTTTATGTCTTGGAAAAGCAAAAAGGAGCAGACAGTTCCGGCTAAGAAAAAAGATCTTACCAAACTGAAAACTCCCCATACTTATGCGATCATCTTCTTCGTGGTGATCTTCTGCTGGCTCCTTACCTTCCTGATCCCGGCAGGTAAATTCAGCACTCATACCATCGAATACACTGACGCCAACGGCGACACCGCCACCAGAACTGTCCTTATGGCGGACACGTTCCGCTACAGTTATAATCTGGATACAGATTTTGTGGCTCAGGCCCTTACCGATATCAGTAAGGATACCGCCCTTATGGAAGAGCTGGAAGTAGATCCCGACGGTCTGGCAGCTCTCATGGAGACAGGCTCCGCCGCATGGACCCAGGCTGATCTTGACGCCGTGGGACTGAGCGATGATGAAATGTACTCCATGTACGGCGAAGAATTCTATGATACCAGCAAGAAACTTCACAAAACAGCCAAAATCTGGGGAACTGACGACTTCGGCGGATTCGGTTTCCTGAATTATGTTTTTGAAGGTCTTGTAACCGGAGACCGTTCCGGCTCCGCAGTAGGTATCTGCGCGCTGATCCTGGTTGTGGGCGGCGCTTTCGGTATCATTATGAAGACAGGCGCCATTGACGCGGGTATCTACGCATTCATCAAAAAGACAAAAGGTCTGGAACGACTGGCTCTGCCTCTTCTGTTCATCCTTTTCTCTCTTGGCGGCGCGACCTTCGGCATGGCTGAAGAATGTATTCCTTTCGCCATGATCATGGTACCCTTCGTTATAGCGCTGGGCTACGACTCCATTGTGGCGGTAACCGTCACCTATGTTGCGTCCCAGGTGGGTAACGCCGTATCCTGGATGAGCCCCTTCTCTGTGGCGGTTGCCCAGGGTATCGCCGGGGTTCCGGTTCTTTCCGGCGCAACTTTCCGTCTCATTATGTGGGTTACAGTAACGCTTGCTTCCGCAGCCTTCATGATGGTATACGCGGAACGCATCCGCAAGACTCCGGAAAAATCTGTTGTATACGCAGGCGACGCATATTTCCGCGACCGTATGGACGCTGTAACGGATGAAGAGAGAGAATTCAACCTCGGACATAAGCTGATCCTTCTGGAAATGCTGGCAGTCCTTATCTGGATCATCTGGGGAGTTACCCAGAAAGGCTTCTACATTCCGGAAATCGCCTCCCAGTTCTTTGTAATGGGCTTTGTTGCCGGCGTTATCGCCATAATCTTCAAGCTTAACGGTATGACGATCAACGGAATGGCTTCCGCATTCCAGGGAGGCGTTGCTGATCTGGCCGGTACCGCAGTCGTTGTCGGTATGGCGAAAGGTATCCTTCTTGTACTGGGCGGATCCGACGCGGATGTGGCATCCACACTGAACACCATCCTGTACGCTATCGGTACTGCTCTTGAAGGAGTCCCCTCTTTCATCGGAGCATGGTTCATGTATATCTTCCAGAGTCTCTTCAACCTGGTTGTAACATCCAACTCCGGACAGGCGGCTCTCACCATGCCGATCATGGCTCCGCTTTCTGATCTGGTCGGCGTTCCCCGTCAGATCGCGGTTCTGGCTTACCAGCTGGGCGCCGGCTTCGTGGACGCGTTCACACCGGTATCTGCCAGCCTTATTGGCGTACTTGGCGTTGCAAGGATCGAATGGGGCAAATGGGCCAAATTCCAGATCAAGATGCAGGCGTTCTTCTTTATCATGGGTACCATTATCATAGCGATCGCTGTGGCAATGAACTTCCAGTAAATTTATTTCATAAAACCATCTGCACAAGTCTCTCATCTATATGAGGGACTTGTGTTGTAATAAGAAAGGCAGGAACAGATATGGGAATGGTTAAGATCATCAGAAACGCAAAAGTATATCAGCCGGAATACGCCGGAGTAAAAGATATCCTTATTCTCGGAGATAAGATCGCCGCTGTGGGCGAGAATCTGAAAGCCGATTTCGGCGGCGCGCTGAAGGCAGAAGAAATAAACGGGGAAGGCATGGCTGCTGTGCCCGGATTCATTGACAGCCATGAGCATATCCTGGGCGGCGGAGGCGAAGGCGGCTTCCATACCAGAACGCCCGAGGCCGGACTGAAAGACCTTACAATGAACGGCATCACTACAGTGGTGGGATGTATCGGCACAGACGGTGTGGGCAGAGATATGACGGCCCTTCTGGCAAAGGCCCACGGCCTTGAGAACGAAGGCGTCACCACCTATACTTACACCGGGGCCTATCAGGTTCCTGTCCCTACTCTCACCGGCAGTCTTATGAAGGATATCATGATGCTGGATAAAGTGATCGGCGTAGGCGAAGTGGCCATTTCCGACCACCGGTCCTCACAGCCTTCTTTTGAGGAATTTGCCCGTATTGCGGCAGACGCCCGGGTTGCCGGCATGCTGTCCGGCAAGGCAGGGATCGTGAACGTCCATCTGGGCGACAGCCCCCGCAAACTGGATCTTATCCTGAAGGTTGTCCGCGATACTGAAATACCCGCCTCGCAGTTTCTGCCCACTCATGTAAACCGCAACGCCGCTCTTTTTGATGAATGCCTGGAATTCGCGAAAGACGGCGGAACCATTGATTTTACCGGAAATGAAGATATCGATTACTGGGAGACGATCTGCGACGAAGTGCGTGTTTGTAAAGGCATCCGCAGACTTCTGGACATGGGAATATCCAGCGACCGTTTCACCATCTCCTCCGACGGCCAGGGAAGCATGCCGGTTTTCAACGCAAAGGGAGAATATCAGGGAATCGGTATCGGAAAAGCGTCCTGTCTTCTCAAAGAAGTCCGCGAATGTGTGCAGAAAGAAAACATCCCGCTGGAAACAGCGGTAAAGGGTATTACTTCCAATCCGGCCGCCATCTTGAAACTGAATGGCAAAGGCCATATAAAACCCGGATTTGACGCAGATATCTGTCTTCTCACAGAAGAAGGACTGAAACTGGATACTGTGATCGCACGGGGACGTATCATGGCAGAAAAAGGAAAGCAAACCGTGTTTGGGACCTTCGAAAGATCCTGAAACTTATCCGGAAAAATATGCCAGATCATGATACATTCCGGCCATCTCTTTCTGCCCCAGCCGGTCATATATCATACTCAGAAAAACTGCCGGGAGGAATCCGTAGCATTCCTCCCGGATAAAAGCTCCCGACCGGTCTGCTCTTTTAGCTGTAAACGCCTGTTTATACCAGTAGGCTGCTTCCTCATATCTTTCTCTGTCAAAAAAATGACGCCCCAGATCGCAGCAGGTCTCGCCTCTGGGCACATCAAAAGAAAGGCCGTATAAAAGCGCCTGCAGCGCCTTTGAGTCTTCTCCCGTACCATAAAAACAATACGCCAGCTGCCTGGTCGCGTCGATCTGATTTTCCACCCACCCGTCAGGCCTTTCCAGAAATTCTGTCAGCGCCTGCGCGCCTTCCCGGTATCTGCCATGATACAGGAGTTCTCTGCCGTAATAATAAAGGGAGCGTGCGTCGAATTTTTCTCCGTCCTTCATCATTTTTTCATATATACGCAGATTCCTGTCACTGTCCCCGGCATCTGTTTTTCTGTGTTCCACCGGAATATCCGCGTAGATTATTTTTCCGTGAGGCGGGATGACCTCGTGGACTTTCCCCGTAAAACGGAAGTCCTTACTGTTCCTTACGATTCTTTCCCTGTAGTAGGAAAAGGCCGGCCGCCCCTGTTCGTCAAAAGCCGTCACATAAGGGAGCATGACCACGTCTGTTCCCCTGTCAAAAGCCTGTTTCAGTTCCATCAGCTTTTCCAGGCTTCTCTCCGGGATCACATCATCCGCATCCAGCCACATAAGATATTCTCCCTGCCCCTGATCCATGGCGAAATTCCGCGCCGCAGAAAAATCATCCCGCCATGGATAATGGAATATCCTGTCCGTAAACTCTGCCGCAATTTCCTCCGTCCTGTCCCCGGAACCGGTGTCCGCTATGACGATCTCATCCGCAAAATCTTTCACGCTCTCCAGGCATCTTCCCAGAACACGCTCCTCATTTCTGACAATCATGCACAGACTTATGGAAATCATTTGCTGCCTCCGCATATTGCTCCATTTATTTTATGGGCGCGCGCAAAATCTGTTACACATAAATTATTTCACTGATATATTTTTATACTGTCGCCCCGCCCATTTTCAGATGGCGCAGACACTGCTTCCGTACAAACCAGAAACATACCGCCTGCAAAAGGATCGTGGCGATCCATGATCCGGGATAAGATATAAACAGGAAATAAAGGGATCTGTGCTGCGGGAAGATAAGGTAGATCCAGATAATCCTCGTTCCAACCGTACCTATGACAGACAGGATCATCGGAACCGCGGAATGTCCCATCCCTCTCAGCGCTCCCGGGATCAGATCCATAATGCCGCAGAGAAAATAAGGAACTGTTGTTATGGAAAGGATCTCAAGTCCGCACTGGATCACCTCCGCGTCAGTCGTATAGATCTTCAGGATCTGGGAACCAAACACATAGGCTCCCACGCCGAACACCACAGATACTCCTACTGAAAGGATCATACAGTCCACAAGAACACGGTCCATCCTTTTTGGCTTGCGGACGCTGTAGTTCTGGCTGGTAAAACTCATGCACGCCTGGGTGACCGCATTTACGGCAGCGTACAGAAATCCCATTACATTATTGGCCGCCGTATATCCCGCCATGGCTGTGGAGCCGAAGGAATTTACGGAAGACTGCAGCATGGCGTTGCTGAAATTAATAACCGTGCTCTGGATACCCGCCGGTATTCCCACCTGAAAAATACGTTTCAGATAGACGCTTTTGATCGCCAGTCTGGAAAACCGCAGCTGATAGCTGCTCTCTGTTTTGCACAGACATCTGATGACCAGAATACAGGAGATCATCTGCGAAGCCACGGTACCGATAGCCACGCCGGCCACACCCAGCGGAACAACGATGACAAACGCCAGATCCAGCACCACGTTCGCCATGCCGGAAACTGCCAGAAACATCAGCGGCCGCTTGGTATCCCCCACAGCTCTCAGAATTGCGGCGCCGTAGTTGTAGAGCATGAAGAACGGCATTCCCATGAAATAAATCCGCATATACAACACAGACTGATCGATCACATTCGCCGGGGTATCCATCACTTCCAGCGCCAGCCTGGTCGCTCCCACTCCCACGAAAGCCATGATCACGCCGCTCACCAGCGCCAGCGCTATGGCCGTATGTACCGCCTCTGACATTTCTTTATCCTGCCCCGCCGCAAAGTATCTTGCCGCCAGGACATTGGCTCCCAGCGAAACGCCGATAAAAAGATTGGTAAAGATGTTGATCAGCGCGGTTGTGGAACCAACGGCAGCCAGCGCTTCGCTGCCGGTATAATGGCCGACTACGATGATATCCACCGCGTTGAACATCAGCTGCAGAATGCTCGTAAGCATCAGCGGCAGAGAAAATGAGATCAGCTTGTCCATAATGGAACCGTTGCACATATCGATCTCGTATTTATTCTTTTTCAAACCACCCGTCATCTCCCTTATATAGAAAACTGTCACATCACGTTTATCTTCATTCCCCGTAAATACCGGCTCAGAAGGGCGTTCCGTACATGTCGTAGGGCGTCACCTGATAAACGTAGTAACTATACCAATTTACTCCACAATATACATTTTGAAACATCCTATTTATCAATAAAATGCTAAATTGCCATCACATGAAATATAAGGCAATACCCCATTTTTACCCCGAGTCAATTTCCGAAAATATGTCTTTCAACTTCTCCATCTCCTCTTGTTTGAACTCTGGAGTCACATGAATATATAAATCTGATGTCATTTGAAGGCTTGCATGCCCCAAAATCTTTTGTACAGCCTTTAATTGTATTCCGGCCTCCAATGCGCGTGTTGCAAATGTATGGCGGAAAGTGTGTGCAGAAAATTCCGGAAACTGATTCGCCGGATCCCGCTGCAGATTAATTTCATCAACGATCTTTTTGATCGCTTCGTTCAGCACCTGAGAACATATAGGATTGTTCCGCTGGGTACAAAACAATAAATCTTTAAATTCATTGTCACGCGGAAACCGTCTGTTTAGTATCTTTTTCAGCCTTATCTGGTCTTTCAGGGCTTTCTCACAGCTTTCATTCATTGGAACCTCTCTGACACTGGATTTTGTCTTTGGCGGTCCTAGATGAAACTGCTTCCCTGTATCACCTTCTAATTTCTGATAGATGAGCGTTCCATGTTCAGCATCGACAGTTAGAATGTGTCTGTCAAAATCCACATCGTTTTCTCGTAATGCACAAGCTTCTCCTGGGCGCAATCCGGTATTGACCATCACTGTAAAAAGGTTATAGTAAAATGTGCCCGATGCACAAATAAAAAACTCTCTTTGCTGATCCACGGTAAGAACCGTTCTCTCTTCTGGCTTCTGTTTGCTGATCCGGATGTTCTTGGCCGGGTTTTTAATTGCATATTCATTTTCGATGGCAATATTAAACAAATCCAAAAGTAACAGCCGTACCTTGTTCTGAGTCTCCCACTGTAGCCCGGATCTGTCCAGTTTATTGATCAGATTCTGAACATGAAGCTGTTTTATCTCCGCCAGATACATTTCTCCTAATTCCGGGAGAATATGTTTCTCGAATATCCTCTGATAATGCTGCAGAGTATTCGGCCGAATCACCGGGACTTTATATGACTCCATCCAAACTTGATACCATCGTTTCAATCTCCACCGTCTCCGGACATTAACAGCCTCTGTATTGTCTTTCAGGGCTTGACTAAGCTTATTCTTAATCTCGAGCTTGGTCTTCCCATACAAGGACTTCCGATGTCCAAAGCGGTCTGTATAGCGCGCCTCATACCGATCTTCTTTTATCTGGCGAATTCCCTTACCTAATTCATTACCTTTTAAATCTTTACCCATTCTGCCTCCATATAACAAGGCTCCTATGCGGTAAAATCAGTATATCACTCAGGAGCCTTACTTTCAATCAAATGTATTCATGCTCTGACAAATACTTTTCAAACTTGCTTCTTTTGATTAATTTCTTTTTGGCTCCTACGCATAACACAAAATCACAGTCTGGCTCCTGTAACATTGCACGTATTCTATGTATTCCGATCCCAGAATATACCGCCGCTTCCGAAATGCTTAGATTTAGTTTATCCTGCAAAGCTATATTATTTGTTTTGCTCATATGCTTACCTCCGCTGAAGAAATCGTCTCCCGAATATGTCCAATATAGTCCGACATAATTTCCATTCCTATGTTTTCACAGTTTCCCATAAATCATAATGGTACGAACCTCTCCAAATTCTGGACTATCAAAAATGCGGATATCGTTCATGACAGCACCGCCTCTCTCAGGGCATCTGCACCTGCCTTGATTGATTTTATGTAATCGACAAGAATTTCCATTTCCATTCCAATGTTTTCGCGGTTGCTAGCAAACGTCATAGCCTCCATCTGGCTTTTCACCATG